>JAAUYG010162164.1_pt1 | contig 19632 bp, 14 predicted proteins | sample 7278091 | NCBI WGS metagenome assembly JAAUYG01 (sample SAMN14350201, study PRJNA611818) | marine sediment metagenome | isolation source: surface marine sediment (0.6m) | place: French Polynesia: Moorea | collected 2018-08
CTTTCAGCTAATTGCCGCCTGAGTACAGGCCTCGCAGTAAAGTCATTTTTTCTTTTGACTTGCACAATGTTATCGCACAAAAACATCAGACCTCAAATACGTGAATATCATTCTGCCTTCACGGGCTTATTATTAGAAACCATTCAAAGGGCAATTTATTCGGGGCGGTTGCAATGTCAGTAATTTCCCCCGCAGGGGTAAAAACAGCCGCAGATCATAAGTGTTGAAGGGTGACTAGGAGGGGACCCAACGACCAGGTAATTTGGACATTTCCTGCAAAAGTCGAGCTTCAAATTACCTGCGTCCTTTGATAGGACGTCAGTTTGGCCCGGAGACTGAACGTCACAGTTTGGAGGATTCAATTACCACGCGTGAGAGACTTGAGTGTTTGGTGGCACGTGGCATCTAGACGTAATCGCACAATTTATGTGGCTTCTGTAATGAAAATGTTGAAATTGAAACCGACAAAACGACAAAGCAATGAGCTGGGATTGAGACTGATATCAACTCATCTCGTCTTTCGTGTTTCTGTGGAGAAAAAGGCAAACGCAATTCCTCTCCAGATTTGGAGTTAGGTCACAATTGAGTTGACAAGTAAAATAAAAATGGAAAGGAAAAATTTCGCTTTGCAGTGTCATTCGTCACTTGCACATTGTCATTGCAAGACAGGGTCAACAACTCACATTAAATAAAAAAATTGAATATTTTCACCGAGATGTCAAGTCACCGTGAACTGTTTTTGTTTGTCTTTATCTTTCCATGTCTAGTCAGTGACGTGTTCAGTTCCCGGTCGCCTTTTCCACAGGTGTTTCAATTGGGGAATCCACGAAATGTAGCATTCTGTGCTTCGTCGTTTTGATGTGATCTTCTGATCAGTCAGAGCGATGAATCGAGCCATGATTCAAACACGCAAAGATCATGTTCCTGGACGCATAACGTTTGAAACACTGGCGCCTCACAGACTTGTAGAACACTGATGTTGTCGTCAGGTTTTCTGATCTGGAAAAAAAGATATCTGGAACAACGATGGGTAAGAGAATGTGGAAAAGTTTTTTTTATCTGGTTCTCACTGGTTCAGATCTTAGTTCTGTGTTTTTTTGTGTCTGTTGGCAGAAGCGCAGTGCCGTCAACAATGTGAAATGTGAAAACGTGAATGTCAAATGTGAAATGGCAGCAGCAAACGCACAGAAGATTTTCTGGCTTGAGACGAAGAGCTGAGGATCAAACCGCTGCTGCTTCTTGCGGAGTGTTCCATCAGACTGGGCTGACTTTTCTCCTCTTTCTTTCACAGCGCGCACAAAAGCGGCCCGTGACTGTGGAGCGGAGATAACATTGTGCGCTTTAATAGGCTTCAATCCAGTGTAAATAGATCTATCCCAGTCCACTGTGCAGCGCATTTGTAAAAGTTTGTACTTTTGTGCACGTTGGGCCATCAAGCATCCCATAGGTGAATGTCCTGCAGCTTACATGAAGCTCACATTGGAAAATATCAGGCTGGGAACGTGGCTTGTTGTGAACCACTCATTAGGTAATGTTTCCCGAAAGGGCCAGAAAGGTCACCAAGAAAATGCCCAAAATCCCAGTTTGAAAGATGCTGCACCACGGACGTAAAAAGTGATTTTCCGTTTTTACAGACGTCGATTGATCTCAGAATTATGATCGCCAGTCTTCCAAAGCGTTAAAAGGTTGTCAGTGTTTTTTCTGTCGTGGTTTTGCGGATGGTCACCTCTGTGCATGGTTTGTGTGTACACAGCGCTGAGTTATGGTCAGGACTCATGGTCTGACATCTCAATGTGCAGCTTAACGTCTGGCGGACCCAGGTCGAGCGAGATTGCCTCCATCTCCACTGATATTGCAGTCAATACAATTCTGCAGATAAGCCGCACTGATGACCCAGAATACAGGCCCATTCACACGAAAAAGAAAAACGCTGTTTTGGTATGGCATTCTGATTGCACGTGATCGAAAAAAATTTTTTTTTGTTTTTTTTTGTTTTTTTTTTGTTTTTTTCCCCTGGAAGTAGGAAGGCGCTGCAGATTTTGTGAACGCCATGACGCACGCACTTCTGTGACGTTTGAAGATTAGATCTATTGAGACCAACATTTATGAGAATGAGAGTTGGGGGTTTGTTGCATATGTTCAGCAAGCAAAAAGTGTCGTTGCGTCGCTGTTTCTGTTTCATTGTTGTTTTTGTTTCTTTGTTTTTTTTTGTTTTTTTTTCATGTGTGTGTGTCTTGGGGGGAGGGAGGAATTGGCTGTTGGTCAAAACCAAAAAGATATCTTGGCGGTGTGTATCAGAAGCGCTATCTGCAGTTAATATGTCGACAACTATGTCAAAGGCAGGTGGAAAAGCATACATCTAGGAAGTGCTGCCACTTGCGGCAAAATGCAAAAGAGCCTCACCACCTGTTTTGTGCTACGTTTTGCAGAAATTGAAATTCTGTCCTTTGAGGAGGATCTTTCTTTCTTTCTTTCCAACAGGCGAGGCAGATGCATTTGTACTGATGTTCTTAAGTTGGATGCAGAAGCGAAAAAGAAGAAAAGAGTCTACATGTACCCTTCAGGAAATGAACGTCGCGTGAACTATGACAGAAAGGAAGGCAATGGGCTGGTTAGCTGTCAGATCCTTGTGATTTAATGGCCAGGTTGACCACATTTTTCCTTTTAGTAACCAGCAAAAATCATATCGTTATCCTTGAAACAGAAGAAAAGCTAAGTCTGCAAGGTCTGCATGTGAACAAGCAAATTTCATTTTGGCTGATCACTGTTTTAATCCTGTGCACAGGCTTGTCTGTCTGTACAAACAAGAACTTTTGGGGGGAAAACCCTGATGACCGCTTCTGCATGATCTGCAACAGTTTCCAGGGTTGTATTTCTGGAAGAAAGGAATCTTTCCCGAAGCAATTGTGTGGTTAAATGCTCGGGACATTTAGACACGGAGAAGGTCATGGCAAGATTACAGGTTCTGTGGTGGTGTGCCCTCTGGCGAGAGAGCGTGTAACCGCACCTGTTCTGCCCGAGGCCCCTGCCTCCCTCCCGTCTCTTTCCTCCCAGAAGCGTTCAACTCGCCCGGCCCCTAGAGATGCGCCGTGCACGCGCTGCGGCCCAGCCTGCATGCGGTCGCTGCCATTTACTGCACGTGCTGGACCCATTGTCTTCAGATTAAAGTCAGCACTGCTCAAAACAAACCATTAAAAACATCAACTCTTTTTGTTCAGGTCTGACTTGGGGCTTTAATTCTGTTATCTCGGATGCAATGAGGGCTGCGCGTTTTGGTTTTGCATGAAAAACAGACATTGTTCCTTTGGTGAAAGACAAAAGTCTCCTTTCAATTAGCTAGACTTCTGTGGCACAGTCTACAGTCTGAAAATGTTCTAAAGGCGCTCTTTTGTGACGTCATAGTTTTGTGAACGTGCACGTGGCATAAGAAACGTCTGCGCCAAGGATTATGAGATCAGTGACGCTTGTTAGTTTAATCTGGGATTAGAAAAAGCTCTACAGTCGGATAACGTGATCTCCGTGTCACCGAGCCAGTGATAGAACAAGGTAAGTCGATTAACATGTCCAATTAACGTTCATTTCATTTTTTTTTTCTAATTTATCTGTGATCAATAAATAAGTTTGATAGGAGCAGATTCATTTATGTTTGAACGTCTCTGTTGAAATATGAATGCAGGAGTAAACACATGGAATCAATGGAATTTTTACCCCGTTGCATGTCAATTGAATTGATACACTCCTATGTGCCAGAACGGACCAAGTTTGTGTACACTAAAACACGAAGCACAGTTCATTGCTGGACATATCGATGTTGTGCAAAGTTTGTTTGCGACAATTTGGTGGATCTTCTGTTGGGTTGTCGCTTTGACCATTGGCGTTGATTGCGTTTCAAGAAGTTCTTGCCTCCGGTGTCTGTAACGGCGGGAGTGTGATGCTTCAGGCGGTGCGGGCCGGGGCTGGTGACAGCACCGATTACACGCCACCCTCCCCCGGAACACCGCCCTTCATCACCCCTGCATAGAATACCCAGACTGCCTCATGCCTGAATCCAGATCCTCATGGTTAGATCCAAAGGATAACCAGAGAACTTGAAAACCTATTCAAGCTCTTTGGGATAACTCTGGCCATCTTGCAACATCTAGCTTTGTCGGAAGTCATAAATGAACTTGAGGCGATATGTGTGAGCGTTTTTTTTTGTAAAAACGAGTTAGATTCTAGGCAGTCGTGGGACGACTGGAAGAAAAGGAAGACGCACACAAGCATACATTAGACAATAGATTTAGCCAAAAGGACAGGCCGAACCCGAGATGATGTCTAGTTTGCTTTGTTGTCTCTCGTCGATGACATGTAATCATGTTGTTTGCGGCTTAACAGTCACCCGTTGTTTTGTTCCCTATTTCCTGAGGTACTTCCACCCCTTCCTGTTTCTGGCACTCGTAGCTGGAGGGGCCCAGAAGGACACAGATTCCACCCAGCACTTATCCGCTGGTCTGTCTTCCGCCGCCCGCAGTAATGTGTCCTCAGTGTCCAAACCACTTTTCCATCTTCCTGGGTATCTCACCATTGTTCTCTCCTCCTTTTGTCTCTCTGTCCTTCTTAAGTACTTTCCATCTTTTGAAGAACGTTTTCATTCACAGACCACCGTGTCAGCATTGAACTTTAAAACGTTAAACGCTTGTGCAGCCAGGTGTCCCATTGAGCTTGTGGGACCATCAGAGACAAACTGATCTTTAGCTCCAGCCAAACAAATGGTCCCAATCAGAAGTAAGCGACAGTGGGGATCTGCAACATTCAAATCTCATAATTGAAGGATTAGCTCTTTGCCTAATCGTATTGAGCTCAGCATGATCGACACTGCGGGATTACGAGACCCCGGAGTCTGGCGGTATCTCCCCGGGCGACCTGTTCACCCCTCCCCGCCGAGCCGGAGCCCCTCGGCCCCGTCTCTCCTGCAGGGCACCCACCTTACCTCAACACACTCCAATATTTACCTTATAAACAGATTAAGTGGGATTGGGTCAGCTAATCTGGGTCATTATCGTTATCGTATTGTGTCGTATTGTGACTAGTAACGATGGGGTGAGAATTACGTGACGCCAGATGATCTGATATGCAGTGTATGATGCCAGATGGGATCAGCCAGGGTCAGGAATATGTCAGATTTGTACGCTGCAGTGCAGGATTTTGTGTCTCCTGATTTCTCAGGCGAATATTGTGACCAAAAACTGGCACTCACCAAATCGTGATGTTCTTCGGCAACAAATGGAGATTGACAGAATGACATTTTGGGAGTCACCCGGAATTCGACTGAAATGTTCGCCTTTTCATCTGAAGGAAAAGTCTGAATGGTCTTCCTTCACGTTGTAACCGACACGTGTACATGACACACGGATTCTTTGCCGGGTCACAAGCACATTCAGTTCCTTTTGTGCAATTGTGATGTTTCAAGGTGTGCAACCTAACTGAACAGTTCCATCTGAATTCCTCATTTGACAGAACAGTTGCAATTCTGAAGTCTCAATTTACAGTTCAAACGACAGGAATAAGCAAAGTATCTGTTGCATGACAACAGAAACTTACGTTGTGTTTGAAAGAAGAAAGGAGAACGGTTACCTGTTTTCGTTCAGGATGTATCAATAACCTCCAGAGATATTTGTTTGTGCAATTACAATTTTCTCGTCAATGTTGTTGCGAGTTTGACTTCAAATGTCCTCCTGGCCAGCAGCAGTTGAAAGATGAAGGCAAGTGTTCTTTTTCCGTTGCTCGACAGGCAAAAATATGATGTCAAACGTCTTGAGCAAACGCTTCTCTTCCGCTGTTTTCTGTGTACCTTCCCTTATGTCCATTTTAATATTCCTTTTGATGGCACCCCAGTGCAGTTTCATGGTGTAAATACATAAATATATCTCATTTCCATTCAAAATACAAAAAGAAAGAATGTACACCAAACGTGGACGCTTTTTTGTGTGAAACAGCAATGAATTCGAGAACAATGCAACAGCCTCAAAATGCAAGGCAGTGTGCAAAAAAGGTCTTCTTGGTTCTTTGTGATAAGATCTACAGCTTTGAATTGGTTCCATTTGTATGTCTGTCGTTCTGAGGGTTTAAGCCCTTTAGTAGACCTAGTATGAAGTTTTAGTTTGAGCATAAAGGGGTTGAAGTAACATGTGCTTTTATGGTCCCAAAGCTTGCAGTGGATCCAATCTTGATAGGAATCAACACATAATGCAACATACATGTATTTGAAAGTTCAAGAAGAACACTGAAAGTGATTTATACACACAAAAACTGTCGCTGTTAAAATTTTGCTGAACATTTTCATTTTTCTTAGTTAGGCTATGAATCTACAACTGTCCATGTTAGCAGTGAAAATTTTCTGAAGGAAATTTGTGGCAGCTCAGCATAAGATGAGCCTTCCTTTTTGTGGAGACTAAGCAAATTCTGTTGGATTAAAACAACGTAACAGTGCAGCTGTTGCCCCTCAGGATCCGCAATAAGGGAATGTTTTCACCAAAAACTGCTGTTTCTGACAGCAATGATTGAACAGGAGGAAAATGAAAGAGACTGGTGGGCTGGGATGAGAGGAGTTCTCGTGATTGGGGTGTTTAACTCCACTGTGAGACCGAGTAGTCTCAGCAGTGCCGGCTGAACAGTACAATTCACGCGGGGGGTAAACAACCCTTCTCTCGTTCTTCAGCCCTCCCAGGGTTCGCGTCAAAAACCCAAGGGTAATGCAGCAGAACTAAGCCCCCTTCAATTTTTGCAATTCTCAAATTTGGTCTCCTTTAATTGCGGTACGTATCTCAGCTCTGCATCTCTCTCGCAGCAGCACAAAACGATTATCTCTCCAAGATAAACCAAACACACCCGAATCTACACACCACTCAACTATTCAATCGCAGTCTCGTAACTCCGTGTAAAATTGCTTAAAATACCAGAAAATATTTGTCGCCATCCCCTCATTCTCTCTTGCCAAATTTCCAACCTTGAGATTCTTTTCCCTCAGAGAGCCAACCACTTGAAGACAAAAAAAACAAAACAAAACAAAACAAAAGAATTGTTGGTTGTCTAGAAAATGGGAACAAACCATTTTCTTGTTGAAGACAGGCACACAATTGTTTTCTCACATTTGACCTTGTATGATCAGTGGTGATATGCTGTTTTGTAAACTCCCTTCAAAGTGAACTGTTGTCAAACCCGAATTGTTGTTTGGTTTTCGTGGTTCAGATACAGATATTTCGGCTAATAGTTGTGATTGTTAAGTGTTCAGATTTTGGGGTCAGATACCCAAATTGTTGGTTTTCTCCATTTTTGATAAGAAACAGTTAAAAATCTATGTCTGGTCATCAGTGGTGTTTGTTTGGGGTGGTTTGTGTTGTCTTGTTCAGGAAGAGATCGGATCAGCGGGACTTTTGCTGTTGTGTTTGGTTGGAGACTTGCTTGGCGCACTGTTTCTGATGGGGAAAAGTCATTTGGCTGATTCCGATATGCACGCTACATTGCTCGTTCCTGATTAGATGGTGTCGCTGATGTGACTGACAGCTCAATCCAACAGCAGGCGGGACAGAGAGCAACCAATCAGACACCACGGAGCTTTGCGCTCTGTGTAGGCCGAGAACTTTGATTGGCCGGGACCGCGGATCTGTCCTCGCCCCGCCTCTACTTGGAGGGATACGAAGCGTAGCTTAATCTGGCGCCAGGGGGGCTCAGCTGTGCGGGGCTGCCCACTGGGGGTTGAGACACACAACTACAACATGTAGATGTGCAAGACAAAAACGCCTCAGATATTTTACACTCAGTGAGTGAGTTGCCTAAACTCCGAGCAGTCAGCTGCAGCAGAAGAACACAGACCTTCAGGAATCTGGATTAAAGACGCTGAAGATATCGCAGTCGGATTAACTGCAGATCTCAAATAATCCAAACACACCAGGCAAGGCTGATATATATCTGACCATCGCAGGTAAGATAATGAAGCCTCCTTTGATCTTCTTTACCTGGGGGACATTATCACCCAGAAGCAAGGTTAGTGGACTGAGTTGTCACGTGATGCAGATGATGCCTCGTTTTGGCATCAGGTAGATAGGGATCTGGGACGTGTTGTACAGAACACTAAGAGATAGGCGATTGAAGCGTGAACTTGCATGTACGGCAGGTCTTATCTCGTTGATAACTCTTATCTACCCCGGAGTTGCATGGAACGTATTGTCGAAGGAACCACCGGCTGAACAGGGCAACTGATATCATTAATAGGCAGTAAGTATCCTCAAGATACCGTCTTATCACAAGTCAGGATGCCTGGACTGCTATTCTAAAACGTACAAGCGATCAGTTTTGAGATCTTATTCCTGATCCATTTAGTGAATTCAAGCAACAATGAAGAAAGACACAAACAAGGACGGTTTACCAAGTAAAGTGTTTTGCATGTCGTGTGGTCGGTCGTGAGTCCAAAGTGAATCACTTGATGTTTGAAACTGAATCTGTGTCTCAGGTTGAGAATCGTCGCTTTCCTCCGAGTTACACACCGCCTGCTGCGGTCCTGACTCCTAACGCGTGAAAAATTCAAGTCAATAACTGACATAACAAACGAACTCAGCATTTGTGATTTATTCATTGTATTTGATCACAAGCTGTTTCTGAAGTCGACAAAAACAAGGAGTGGGTTTTGTTCAGCAGCCTTTTACATTTGTCTTCTGAGATGGAGCTTGCATTGACAATGCTCTGAACGGTTACCAATACACAAGCACTGTAAGCAGTCACATATTCAAAGTGATTGATGACGTCTGGGCTTCTTTCAATAGGGATTTTTTCCCCACTGTGCCGATTACCAAGTCTTATTGCGGTCTCATCAGTCCAGCAATTTGGTAGGGGGTGCTGCTAAAGAACTGGGTGCAGGTCTCAAATCTTGCTGGAAAAGTACAAAGCAGTCCAGATGAGCCTTTGTAGGATAAAATCCCCTGGACTGGAATTTCATGTTCAATGTTTTGTTGTTTTGTTTGATTCTTTACGCTGGAAACAATGCGCACATTCAAGCTGCACAATGCGCATTTGTATCTCTGTTACAACTGCTGTTTTCTGATTCACAGATCCCTTATCTCCCGGAGTGAACCGGATTCATAAGCTGCGGACGAGGAAAAGGACAAGGAACGAAAACGGCTGAGAACTTCGCTCCTGCAGTAGGCTCAGCAGGAAAAGAAAGTGCCCATCCAGAAAACGGAAGGAGAACTGATAGGGAACTACTGAAAACATCCTCCAGGGAAACCAGGGCAGGAAAATCCCTTTGGGTGGAGGAAATCAACCTAATTAACAGCAGCAGAGAGTAATGACTTAATTAAGGGATTTGCTCATCAAGTCACATCGCCATTTACTGCAACATTTATCTGCAAAGAGCCAGATAAACGTTTTATGGTTTTTGACTGCAGGATCTAAAACTGGAATCGCCAGACTCAAAGAAATAAAAGAAAAACGGTTTGTGCAAAACAACCTGGACGTTTCAAACAAGCTGAGGTTGTTAGGACAAAAAAGTCGGGCAATTGACATGGACGGATTTCACTTGTAATCCAGTCCAGAAAAATATCCTTGTCTGGGAAAACAAAGAAGGACAGTTGAAATTCTTGGACATTTAGATTGCAAAGAAACTGACCAGTTGTGATGGAAGTCCCAACGGATCACCAGTCGTCGGCAGTGGCGGCGGCGGCTCACTGGGGACTGGGCGCGGGGCCCAGCTCGGCGGGAGAGGAGCTGAATGCCGGGGGACCGCCGCACATCTCGGCGGAGAGCTACTTCCACCCGGCCCCAGCCACAGCAGGCGGGCACATGGACAACAACGCGTATTACCCCTCGCGCACCATGCAGGGCTACAGGACGCATGGTAAGTGACATGTTTCATTTGTTGTTGTTTTTTTTTTCAAGGATCTCCAAGCTGTTACTCCCTCAAATGGGTTGAATATCTCCCGGATAAAATAACCAGGATATCTGAAGTGAATCTCAACAAAACACACATTCACCGACCAGAAGGGGAATTGTCTCTTATTTTGAAGACAGTTGTTCCCACGGGGGCATTGTCGCCAGTTACACCTACATTCTGCCTGGGGCCGTGCAAATTTTTTGTGTGGATGGGGAGCATCTTCTGTTTTGGAATCTTAAGTTCCATTGCATTTTTCCTCACCACAGAAGCCTTTTCCCCACGGCCTTAAGTCCAGATGCATGTGTTTTTGACGTTCAAAATTAGAAATTCCTTTTTGGAAGAAGTGAAATTTCATCCACGATGGACATTGCTCGTGTCAAACAATTCGTCAAATGTGAAATGCAAAATATTTTCCATCGAGAAATGCAATAAAGCTGAGGCGCCGATTTTCGTGCCTGCGTGAACGTTTCGGTGCGATCGACCTCAGTGTCTGAGGGGAGAAGGTATAACCCCCGCCCTCCCGCGGGGCATATCAAAAATAATTATTATCAAGTGTGATTTTCATTTTCTTGCACTGTTATGGTGAATTATGGTCTTTCTTTGGGAAAACTGGGCAAAGTTGTTGTAAATTACAGGTCTGGGTTTGGTTGGCTTTTTTGCTTCGAGCAATTTGGTAAAACTTGAATTTATGTTGGAGGCACTTAAAAGCACAGCACAATGTGTATTCCTGAACGGTACTTTTGTACGTTCACACAAATCACAGGCTTTTTCAAGGGGACAGTCAGTTTCACAACAACAGAAAATCTTTTCACTGTTCAAATCGTTCAAATAAACATTGTTGAAATCCCCAATAAATATTTAACATCATTGAACTGTACCAGGAACTGCCAGGTTGTTGTTGTGGCTTTTGTTTGGAAATTCAAAACGGCAAAAAGGAGAAGAACCTCTCACTGACCAATTTGATGGCACACTGCACTGGTTGAAACTGAGATGGGCCAGAAAACGACCCAACACAATTCCTCTTTGTTTCCACATCTCCGCCTGAAATTTTGGAAGTCTTCATGTCGAAGATATCGTGTGGCGAAATAATTTTGGAAGTGCAGAAAACACGGTTTTATGCTTCCCAAACATATTATCTGTGACTTTACACAAAGTCAACAGACGTCTCGACAGCTAATAGCAGCATAAGTGGCGAATTTGCACCCATTTCGTCGCTGAAATAGTACACGCACTGACACAAGCAGTTACCTGCGCCTAAGTTTGCTGCCACATTCTGAGACTAAATTCTGGCCTGTTTTGCTCTCGTCTGACCAACCGCTTTCAGAACATCCAACAAGCGGGCTTGATTGATCCTTAGATCAAAGGAAAAAGGTGTTAGTGTTTGATCTCTGTGAAAAGTAGCACTCACGGAATCGCATTTTGGACATGAATTGCTGCATTTCACATTGTCTCCAATTTTTTGACATTAACATTGCGATCGCGAAAGACGATTCCGACAGTGCTGATGCTTCGGCAATTTTTGGGGTTCAGACTTGTGCACACTCAAGTGCAGGCAAAAACCAGTGTGCACTACCATGAGGCGCCAGTCATTCTGAGAGCTTCTGCTTTAAAAAGTACCCAAAGTGGTTCATCTTTGATCTTGAGGGAAAAAATCAAGGAAGGGCTCAAAGTCAGGCAAACATATTAAAGCTCAGAGGTCAATTCGAAAAGCCTGAAAATGTGAAGAGCTTTGTCATGTAAACCTCTTCAAAATATTTAGCTGAGCCCCCCAGGGGTAGGAAAATAAAAACAAGCAATGGATACTGATTTATATTGAACTAGGTTCATTCTCCGGGGCTGTTTGGACCATGCCACCCTCTTCCACGTCAGCCGAAGGTGCATTTCCCACATTTGCTCCCAATTTGCCAGCAGTTAAAAGTGTTAGTAACTCAAATAATTCTTATCTTGGAAATGTCAAACTTTCGCTGTTTAAGATTTGATTAGATTTAGATCAAGAAAACAACTCCCGCTTGATAGTGCAAAGTTATCACAATTCAGGCAGTTCCCCGCACCCCAGGGAGTCAGTCTCTGATCTGATTTGGTTTGAGGCAGGAATCCCACACATTTAACTGCGGTGTTTTCACAGCTGAAAACCCAAGCGGTAGGAATCTGCCTTTGGTTCTGAAAGAAGAAAATACATTTGGAATTAATTTTTTGTGTAAGTAGATCAGCACACTCCGTTATTTCACGATTTCAAACTTCGAAACAGATGTTGCTTTTTCTTTTCTCCCTGCCTTACGAAGAGAATGAAAGCCAGATAAAAATGAGAAAGAGCCAGAGAAAAAATCCCTTGGAATTCTGAAGACAAGACTCAGAAAATACAGTAGAATGTGCCGGAAAGAAAATATGGAAGAACGCATGGATGTTCTTTGAACAGCTGAACGATTCTTGTGAACAATATGCTCCCAGTCACGGGCAGCGAAATAATTACAAAGCAGAGCTCGCAAAGGTGACCGTGCAAATTTGGATTCGATTCTGAGAACAAATAACGAGTGAAAAAATGGAACACTGCACCTTCTGTGTGCCGTTTGCCAGAAAGAAGTCTACATTTGTAGTTTCCACGCAAATGAGAAAAAATTGTTCGCAGGTTCAGAAATAGGCAACCTTGTTCATTGACAACCAAATCCACAGAATTTCATCTCATCGCTAATCGAGTTGTGTCGTAAACCTCCAGTCATCAACGCATTTAGCACTGTTCTGGAGAAACGCGGGAGGGAGGGACCCATTGCCGGGAGGTTCCCCGAGTGTAACGGGGCAGGTGTGGAAACCGCTCTCAGGGCATCACTGCCTCCCAAACCCCGACATCAAACAATTAAAGTCACTCCACAAAAAACAACACCATTATCGCCTCCTCATTTTCTCCACAAAACATGCAATGGCTTCAAAACACCTTGCTAAGTACAGCCAAAATCATTTTTGGTACAGGACTATGAAAGGGTGTCAGAAGTTAAAAGTCATTACACAATGGAGGGTTTTGTGTTCCATTGTAGTAATGATGAGGCTGGTGTGTGAAGGCCCACAAAACGCAGAAAGGTGATTTTCCACGCTAGCTTGTCCGTTTGCTTTGGGGACTTAACTATTTTTCAAAGCGTTTTCACTGTGAATCTTAAGGCGTGTGTGTTCACCATAAATAAATTTGCTTGGTTGAAGGTTACAGAAATATTTCCAGTGATATTTCCTGACCTTTTCGAAAGAAAGCAAAGAGAGCGTTCTCTTTGGAAAACTGATGGTATGAAATTTGAATACAAGGGGGCTCATGCGGGGTACAATCAATGAACAGGAGCCTTCAGCTGGCACAATCGCGACAAGATAGCAGGCAAAGAAAAACATCCAAATGGCAACACAAAGAAAACCAAGAGATTCAGAGCTCACGAAGAACTTCAGAAGATTGACTGGTTGGAAAAAAAATTTTTTTTTGGTTTGCATTTTTTTCTTTGAACTCAAAAATTGCAAAGATCAAGACTGAGCTGCCGTTCCTGTATTGTCCTGACAACTAATCAATCCAACATGAACTGCAGAGAAAAGCAGGAAAACAGAAAGAATGGACAACAGGATTTTATTCGAGGTTTGATTGTGGTGGAATTCTAAATTGTTGCCCAGACACGGAGATAACCCTGCATTACCTCGAGACCAATTATTGAGACACTAACGGCCATATTGGGACCTGGTAACCCAAGTACCTTTGCAACATTAGATGCCACTGTTGTCTACTCAGTAGCTTTCCTTCAGTGGCAGGGCCGAATATGGAAATTCCACATCAAACTCTGGAGTTAGCGATGTCGTCATTTGCAGAAAGCACAAACGAATGTCAGATCAATGAAACCTCCCAAATGATTTGCGAAGAACTTTTTTTCCCGGACGCAGACAAACGAGAGAAAATTTCAGCATTTTGTCATCCTTCGTTCCAAAAACAAAGTTCGAGAGAAAGTCAGGCCAAACATGGTTTGACAGACTGCCACTGCCATGCGTTCCTCAAAAAGTTCCAGGGCAATGAAAGAGATGGGAGGGATGAGAAATCACAGATTAATTGCTCAATCTGCGTGTAATTAAATGTTTACAAACATGGCCCGCTGGACTGATTCAAACTGCTGTCACTCTGTCAAAAGCTGCTGCAAAAATAAAATTGGGAGGGAACGTCAAATTGTCGGGTTGTACAGACCTACGCGTTCTCCGTTGCCTTTATGCAGAAATAAAGCGCATCAATTATTGATAGATTTGTGAAAAAGAGCATTTTACACTCATCCAGAATATCCTCCATTGGGCATGCGTGAAGTGCAACGATCAATCCCGTATAAAACGCCAACAATGCATTCCTTGCTATTTGTAATGCACAAATCACAAATTGGGATTGATCACACAACCAAGATCCTAGCTTTTTCGTTTTCTACTGCTTATATACTGCCCGGTTCTCAAGTTTAGCCGTGGCGAATGTCTGGTCTGTGAGAGATTCGTCTGTGAATAGTGCCAGTGTTTTCCTCAACATCTGTCAGCAGCTCCTTCACTGCAGCATCGAATACTTCATCAAGCACTCAATATTTCACTTTCAATTTGCGTCAGATACACGGCAGACAAGTGTACAACATAGAACAGGGAATCTTACACACTCACGCCTTCAACCTGATGAGAGTTCCTGTTCTGCATCATCTGTTATCTGATGCACTCACATGAAACCACATCTGGATCCGGGACTGAATTTTTGTGGCCTTTCAGACAACAGCTTGTATCAATTTCTTGCGACAACTCACAAACTCAAGTTTTATACCGTTCTTTGGCATTTGGCTAATAATTTGTGCAAAGAAACTGAATGCTGATGTCGTTCAACTTTTTGTTTTCAGGTTCAAGTCAGATGTGCAGGCCGCACTTCCCCAACCCTCTGCATCCATGGGACACACGCTCAGCCAGCTGGATCTCCCCGTTCTCGGCGGGGAAGAGCACCTCACTCTCGCACCCATCTCCCAGTCCACTGGGCGGGGGCGGGGCTGGACCCAGCACCTCCACCCCAGGGTCCAACCCCTTCAGCTTCCCGCCCACCCCGCCCAAGGACACCACCCCAGAGGTGGGTGGCTCAGGAGGGGCGACCAGCTCCAACGGAGCGAACGGAACCCAGCAGAACTCGAACACTGACTATACTCCCAACGACCCCCAGTCCAACGGCAAGGAACCCAGTGGGGCCGACAACGCCACGAATGGCTACTCGAGCGCCGCTATGTACTCTAGCCTCAACAAGAAGTCAGACACTCACGGCAACAGTGCCCTCGGTGATAGCAGCAACCCGTACAGCGCCGCGACCCTGAGTAGCTACTCCTCCTCCGTGTACAGCTACCCGGGTTCCGCGCTCTACTCCACCAGTAAAAGTCCCACGAGCATCAAGGCGGAGGCGCACCACTCGCACCACAGCTCCCTGGCCGTCAGCGACCCGTACAGCTCGCTGTCCAGTTACCCGACGTCCATGGGCGGCACGATGGGCGGCACGGCGCACCCGATGCCCACGTACGCGGCCTACGACTACGCCTCGTCGCCGCTGTTCCACCCCGCGAGCATGAACATGCTGCAGAAGGTCGGCCTCGCGCGCTGCAGGACCAAGACCCGATCCTCGTCAGGTGAGGGTGAGACACTTCTTCCTTACTAACGCGTGTCTGAGTCTGTCTGTCAGTGTCTGTCTGTGTGTCTTCACAATGTGTGTACATGTATGTACATTTGTAAGTTTGTCCGTGTGAGTGTCTGCATGCTTGTGTGTATCGGACGTGCAGGGCAGAGACACTGTGTGTGTGTGTGTGTAAAAGCCATTTTGCGAATCTACATCAACACCAGACACTGTTCAAAATTCAAATTTGTTGGGATACCCAGTTCCTCTGCAAATGTCACTGGCGTGAGAGCCACTTTCCGTGTTTTCGTTTGTTCCTATCAAGTGTGGTCAACTTTTGATTGTTGTTGTTTGTGATATTCCAGTTTTATGACAGGTTTACTTGTACATCTGATATGTTTATTCATGGTCCATAACTCACCCAGTGGCCCACTCATAAGTTACACAGAATAACACTCAGTAGTCAAGTGTGTTGCTTCTGCGACACTGTAGACGCCCTTGTTACATCCGGCGTGATGACGTTACGTCTTTGTTTTGGGCCTCACAGGGTGACGTTACGAAAATGGAAAACGCGACATTCTGCTCTTCACAGAATAAACTTCTTTGCTTTACAGACTGCCTTTTGCAAGGCGTACAGTGCTCAATACAGAAGCAAGTTTACAGTTTACAATCGCAGGTTGGCGATCACCATTACATATCGTTTGTCCAAGCTGCTCACCTGAGCACCGTCTGTGAGGTGTGAGGTCCGCACTCGACCCGCGGGGGCCGCAGCGGGTCTGACCCGGGGTTAAGCTCCTGTTGCCCCGAGCTGCTTGATCGATTCAGACGACCCTGAAATCATTTGCAGTCCGTCTGGCTGGCTGAAAAGCACCACAGGAAATGGGAACATTATCCACGACGTCGTGTATCAATGAGCGACCACATTTTCCAGTCCATTGTTTGAAGTGAAGCCTCAAATCCCAGATTGATCTCACTCTTTCCCCTTTGCCAGTAGCAGGAAAGGAAGCAGTAATTTCTAATTGTAGGTTGCCACCATTGCGTCATCATAGATGTCTGAAATATGTTGTTCCTTTTGATCATGGGTGGGAAGGTGCAGAGACAGCGAATTGTGCAACACATGTACACACAAGTGGGCAACAGAAGAGAGAAGTAGGTGGCTTTGACCCAGCCCGTTTTGAGTGGAGCTGGAGCCGACAAGCCGACACTGGGAAGGTCAACAGCTCTGAAGCCCTGGCGCTGCCGAGGCCCTTCAATCCTGCTGCTTCTTGTCTCCTATCAGAAGCCAGAGTCTAAACGAATACCTCGGTGGTGCCCACGGATAGAGAGGAATTTAAACACCGTGGACCGGGGCAGGTAGCTTCATGCCAAACCCGATTAAGCTTAAGCCTTGGTTTTGACAGAAGATTAAGTTTTAACCCTTGGAACAAAGTCTTTTTGGGGAAAATTTGTTGAAAAGAAAAACCACAGCCAACTTCATGAAGATCTGTCGCGAAAACTTGTGAGTGAATTCGCATCTGAAAGGATAATTCGCAGGTTCAACTTGAGGCTGCACAGGATCTCTGTTTCCCGGTTTCCTGTTGCACCCCAGAAAATCATCCTGTCGGTCCCCGAAGTACCTCCTGCGTCGGTAGCAGGGTCTACCCGCCCGCCTGCCTGCAGTCAGTCAGTCAGGTGTTGGCTCGCTGCAGGCGCCTGCAGTAACAGGACACCTACCTGCAGTGAAACCTCCTGGCTACAATGTGTTTACACAGTTGAGCTGAATTTCTCACCGATTGCCGCTCACAAGTGCCAAGATTACACCTTTCTCTTTCCTGCTCTCCCCTCCCTTCCGCATCAGGCCAGCAGGCAAGGGTGGGTGTTCAAAATTTCACTGCCATCATCAGTTTCTCATGTTGGGAAAACAGATCTTGTTCATGAGATTCTGCATTTGCATTCATGATCGTTCGGACAAGAAGGACAGCTTGGTTCAGGTAGCCTGGAAATAACACAAAAGGAAAAGACATCGGTATTTTATCCCTTCATTTGCCCCTCTGCTTTTTCTGGGTTTCAGGCCTGACGCTCTCCCCCCACTCTGTCTCACACCAGAGCCCAGATTTCTTGGCGATTAACGAGGGGCTCTTGACTGATTTATTTCTCCTGTTGAGATATTTACATCGATATTTACCGTTTATTCCCATCAGACGTCAGATTGAATACGTTGATAGTTATTTTTCAGAGGGGCAAAACAGGTGGATTGTAAACAGTGGAAACTCCTGCCTCTTGTTCATCACATACGAGCAGAAAACCTCAGAATGGTTTGGTAAATTAGCTAACACCAGTTGGTGTTTTATGCAGTGAGATAATGGGAAAAACTTGCTCAGATTCTGCGCAATAATTCTGGCCAATCAGAATGGCATGAACAGGGATAAAATACCAGATTACGTGGTGTTATTCCAGATTGCGCGTCATTGACCTGTTCAATTAATCTGGCGCGAAGGTCTAATGTGTTTGGGGACAGCTTGGTCAATATTGACCAGGGAGTGACGGTGGTCAATCTGCAGGGTAATTTGAGGGTCATTAACCGGTGGCGTGGGCGGACAGGTGGAAAGTAAACACCAGGAAACAGGTGATTGATACTGGACACTGTCTCCGGTTGGGCAAATTCTGCTGGAGCGGGAGATTCTTCCTTTTGCAGTTCATGTTAGTCTATCGAACAAATATGGGATTTGTGAGCGCAGAGTGGGATCAATTCCATTGAAACTATTCTTTTTTGAGCACCTGTCTCAGTAACAATTACAACCTGATTTACTGGAGCCAACCTGGGATACATCTCCCGTACGAACTCAGCTAATCAGATAATAAAATTGCTTATTAGATCTGCATGTGTGATAAATAAGTGAACAAAAATTCCACTGGAGCTTTATTAATATTTGAGGTTATTGAACTGTCAAAATATTTATTTATCTAAATTGAACAGCTCTGTTAGAATTGCACGGCAGGACATCGCCCAATTAGGAACCTGCAACAAATATCAATAAAATTTTGCGAAGGACGAAATGCTGGGTTGTGATGGTTGCTGTTCGGAACATGTCTGCACCTTTGACTTCATTTTCAACTCAGTTTTTGTGCTATTTGTGGACATTTTGGGCCGATCAATTTGTGAACATTTTGGGCCCATCACTTGAACTTCTCACAAAAGAGGTGGGGCACAGTTTGGTTGGTGAGCATTTTATTTTTTCCTCCAAGCAATTCACAAACAAATTTACACCAGACTATTCTGAATAAATTTACAATTGAGATGTTTGGCAACAGATCCAGATCTTTACCTCAGATCATTGGTTGTGATAATTAAATTAAACTTGAATTAATCATTTTGGAGCTTCTTGCTTGCTAGCTAATTATTTCTGGAAATCTGACACGATCACGAGTGGGGGCCTCCAGAATGCCATTCAATTCCGAACGTTCTGGGAGTTTTGATGGAAATGATAACAGGATATGCTGTCCATCCACATGTCACAATCAAACTCCTGCATTCATCTTTTTTTTCTTTTTTGTTTAAATCAGGGTCTGCTTTTGGAATTTTAGAAACAACACAAAATGTTGGAGCTGGGGATTTTCTTTGCGAGATTTCAATGGTGTCTTGGTTTGTTGTTACTCGCAACACAAGAGCGTTAAATTGAGTGTTGAATTCAAACAATTATGTGATGAAAATAACAGTTCATTAAGACGGAATAAATGAGGATTTGGTTTGGAAAGTGCATCCCAAAAGAAAACCAGACATTGACAGTTGTTGCCCAAAACGACAGAAGCGTGGCTGTTAAATGACTTGATTGCTATTACCCAAAGCAGATAACATTGACAGCTATTTTGTGCTCAAAAATTTGCAAGAGAATAGCCATTTACTTCCTGGCCTGAACAATTAAGTATTTTTGAAAGAACGAACAATTGAGGTAAATTTTGCATGAGAAAAGGGAGCACGTAACTTCATTCAGCCTCCGTCTGTCTCTTCCATGGCATTTGAAGAAGAAAAACCTCAGTAGAAATCGCCAAAAAACCCTGGGAACAACAGGTGAAGGACAGTTGGGTTTGGGAACACGCAAAACATCAGTCCAAAGACATTTGATTC
>JAAUYG010196333.1_pt1 | contig 19631 bp, 12 predicted proteins | sample 7278091 | NCBI WGS metagenome assembly JAAUYG01 (sample SAMN14350201, study PRJNA611818) | marine sediment metagenome | isolation source: surface marine sediment (0.6m) | place: French Polynesia: Moorea | collected 2018-08
CGTCAAACGATATGGTGCGCCCACCTGCTGCAAGGCGTGTATCGGAGACAGCCGCGGAAAGTAGCTGCGGAGCAATGAACAGTTAAATCACGTGTCCGTGACCCCACGACGCTTGGGCAAAATGTAAACAACGCCAGTGAGGTGCGGAGAAACCGTCATTGATGTGAACTTTGCCCAGTCTAACACGTCGTCCCCCACCCTGTGACTTCGAGGGACACACCCCTTTGGAAACAGTTACTCAGCCAACCGGAAAACAGTGGAGAATGGGGGTATAGCTAGTTGCTTGGCAGAATAGAACCCGTACTCAAGTTGTGATTATGCCACGTTGGTTGGTTCGCAGTGGACACTGACAGTGGTAAAACGATCCCACGTGAATATGCCTCACGCACCCGACGACCGGTGAGCCACGATTGCGCTGGTTATCAGGGTTATTGACAAATGTTCAGTGAGCTTGGAACATCCCAGTGGCGCTGTTTTATCAGATCGTGGGGCTCCCTGATCACTAATTACTTTTGAGTGAACTCAGCTGGACGATAAGTCCGTTTACGGTTATTTATCTACTATCGCGCTGATAATATATATTGGCCCCTGCGCATCAGTCTCTGCATTGTCAGTGTTTTGGTGCCTGGAGCTACGAACACGACCCAGTGTAGACAATACAGGGAATTTCCACTGACTACATTCAGAGTGATACAAAACCGCGGATACAAAACCATGGAGCGATGGGCAGTGAAACTGGTATGTATGGTTGGACTCTTCGCAAACCAGATTATATTTATCTTGCTGCCAATGAAAGTGGCGGATTTTGTGAACCGGAGAGGTCAGAGAGGGGTCTTGGCATTGAGCGTCCTTAGCTGTTTCGGTGGCGGAGTCTTTTTCGGTGCCTATCTCATGCACCTTCAGCCGGAAGTGCGACGGATGCTGGAAGAATCTTTGCTCATTCCGCAAGGAATAAATTTCCCTCTGTCGGAACTGATAGCGGGCGCCGGGTTTTTCCTCATCCTGTTTGTGGAGAAAGCCGTCATGTGGCTCCAGACACGAAGCTCCAGAAAGGACGGTACCAAGCGACGCAGCAGGCAGGTGTCGGAATCGCGCTCGGAGCACGTGGACTGCGTCCACAGCTCTCACCTCTTGGGAAGCGCTTTCAAGACGATGGACGCGAACGACGAAGAACCGGAAAGCGCGCACGATCTGGGTCGAGGTCACAATGCCATAGGACGGTTTTTCCCGCAGGAGAGAGCCAGCGAGATGGGGGATTCCGAAGAGGAGGAACTGGTCGAACAAGCCTCACAGGAAGTGGAGTTCAAAGGCAACAGCATAGCGTTGCAGAGGAACGGGTTGTGCCAGTGCAAAGCTAGGGCACTAGAGAAGGAGAAAGAGAGGCAAGAACGAGAAAAAGATCAGACAGATACAGAAAAAGCCGCGGAGAATGCTGGGGTAGCGAGATCTGCGATATTCATATTTGCCTTATCCCTGGACTCCATCTTCGAGGGACTCAGCATGGGGCTCAAGCTTACGTCGGAGGCAGTGGTTACTCTCTTCATCGCTATAATATCGCACGAGTTTGTCATGTCTTTCTGCATAGGGCTGGAACTCGTGAAATATTACCCTCGGCGGAAAAATATTGTGATCGGCTTCATGTACGCAATGACCCCTGTTTTGGGCGCCGTGGCGGGAACCGCGATCGTGGAAACCGCGGGGTACGGCGGCAACAATACGGTGGATATTGTCAACGGAGTGCTGCAGTCCATCTGTGCTGGGGCGTTCCTGTATTGCTGCTTTATCGGTATTCTGTCCGAGGAATTGACACATGAACACGGAATGTTGAAGTCTCTTGTTACCATGATCGGTTTTGCATTTATGGCAGGTATGGCCGCCATGCCTAACTCTCCCAGCTCCGAGGTCCCAGCTATTCGAAACGGAAGTGCTCTTAGCATGCTTAGTAATGGTACGATACCTGGCTAAACTGTGCTGCTAAAATAACACATGCAGCGATACAGCGATCTCCTTGGTCCAACAATTGGAACCGAATAGTCATTGCCTTTAAATGTACAGCATTTGGAAATGTATTTTAAAAAGCACGGAATCGATGTATTTATGTGGAAAACGTCGACTAAGAGCTGCGACTCAGCGTGTGTGTTGGAGTGTTACATGTATGGCGTGATCTAGTAGTGTGTGCGTTCTACTGTACATGAGAACATGCGAACCACGTGTCCCAGCCCAAAAATCGATTTCTAGGCCAAAGTACTGAGTGAATGCAGACCAATACAGTGAAAACTTTCGTCTTAATTAAAAGACGCACCGCTCCGCTTTCTTTTGTTGCCTGGAAATGTGGTCTGTGGTTAAACAGATTCCAATATAGTGAAACGTGGACTTCTTCATAAAGTTATGGTGGTACATGCAAGTCAGGCAATCTTGTGCGATGGCAGCAATCTATGAAGAAAGATTTCTCTGTAGTGGTTTGTCGGAGAATTTTTGTGGTAGAAACGTGTCTGTTTTTGTGAATTTTGTTTTGACAGACGGTTTATGGGTAATTAGTGTTTAATCACGAGACATCACTTTTTCCTTGTCTTTTGTAGTACCGCTACCCCGGGACCGCTACTAGACGTGGTTTGTTTTTTGTAAACCCTTGACAGTTGTGGGATTTTATTTGAACTGGGCCCTGAGTGTAACACGAACAGGAGCGGTAGACCGCAAGTATTCTTTCTTGCTCCCCCTCCCCAGTTGGTGGGAAGAGGGTGGATTGCACCCAACAACTCGTGGTGAGCGACGATGCTAAATGCAGGCCATTTTGCGAGTGACTGTTGGAAATTGTAGCATACCTGAGACTCAATAGAAGTTTTACGACCGTATAAACAGATTTTATAGAACGATTCTAAATTCCATGGTTTTTGAAATCATGGAAATTGCGTATCCCTAAACAAATGTGGGTTTGGTCTTCTGTGAATGAAATTGACATTAAAGCTTTGACATTTGAAGTAATGCCTTTCTAGAACAGGCCATGGCCGCCTTTCATAATACAGCTGACCCTAGGCCCCACCTCCAACTACCTTGGCATTAAGGCCACATTCACTGAGAAAACTCCTTAAAAAGAAATTTGGTAAATTACACTTTCGGCGATTTAGTAGTCTCAATGATAATACGTCGACCGGTGCTAATGTAGCTCAAAGCTCTACACCCAGAGACTGGGAGAGTACCGGTAATTCATGTGTAGTGTTCTACTGTACATCGGTCGGGATTTTGACGAAAAGGTCGCATGGCGGTCTGCCATCTGTCGCAGGGTATAGAGCATAGTTCATGTATCGTCGCTGTTGACTAGTGGATTTATCAATACTAGTAGTAGTCGGCATTCGTTTGTCACATGCGAGAGAGATATATATTTGGCAGTGAACGCCTAAATAATGATTTGCAACCGGATTTCCTCGATTGAATACTAGTATGTTGAACTTTTAATGTTCCTGGGTTTGTATGACTGCTGGTGCCATGATGTGCCATATGTTGGTGGTTGGTTGTATAGTTGTAGCAATTGTAGTTACTACACAATGACTACTGTGTTGTTAAGAAATTGTAGAGTTTGGTTCTTATTAAAGTCTGATATTTGTGAAAACATCGTTTTCCTTGGCCTTACGTGTACTTTCTTGTAGTATTTATTGTCGAATGTCATGTGTGTGCTCGGAATAAACTGCACATAGTACCGGAGGGGTATGCATATCTTTATTATATAACGGCTGCGTTTTAGTTTCACTTTCGCATTTATTGCTATATGTATTACTTGCTTTTTTACAGTCACGGTAAGCGGGTCGTTGATCCTATTTCATACAGTGTATAAATTGATGCATTCGTATGCCGTGAACACACGACGTTACGTTTGTTGTAACATGAAAAATCTAACAGTGGTAACTTTGCCTTTACAATATCCATTTTACCGCAAGTGTAAATCTCTACAATTAACCCTTTCATTGTGGACACGAGGTGTTCCAGCGATTATCAACAGTGGCTTAGTACGTAGTGACTTCCCGGAGTGACTTAAAAGTTGCGATTGCACATATCTACCAAATATAAAATAGTAAAAACAGCCACAGATGTTAAATAAACAAAACATATAACTTTATATGAGTTTAGGTCTTGTATCGGATACCGGCCTGATGTAAAAATACAATGTGTTATGTACAACTTAGTACGTATGTACCCTTTGGAGCGTGTGGTGTTTGCGGTTATCATTGTCGCGTGTTTATCTGAAGGAAGTCGGGAAGGGGGTGCAGCCACATGTATTGGTAATAACCTTTTATGTAAGCAAGGTAAACCTACCTATGTGGCATGTGCACGGTCCTTCACACACAATATACTTGTACATTGTATCTCGAGAAAAAGCACCCCAACGCCGTTAGCACTAACCATCGCTATTGAAGCAGGTGAAGCAGCCGGCGTATCATTGTTCATCTTCACAAATGTACTTACATGTCCACGTATAAAATAAAATTAAAATGTTTGTTTTTTTTTGTGCGGCGTTCGTTGGCTTCTTTGCATGTACGTAAGGTGCCCACCAACTGTCCAACTTTGTTATAAAATATCATAAACTGTTGCCTGTACGTAGCATAAATCCATATCCTAGGGTATTCGTGTCTGCGTTAATTGTACACTTTATAAAGAAGAGGCCCAGGGGCTTTGATGTCCGGCTTGACATTTTGCTATAGATGAAGCAAACATAGCTTTATGGATGATGGCAATTTAGCCGAGGTTAAAAGTTGGCAGATCGCCAAAAACAGTTATGGTCTGTATTTCCCCGCGATTACATGCTTTCTGTAAAGTGTAGATGAAATTGGATGGAGCAGTACCCTTTTGAAATCTTAACAATGACCCCCAAACCGAACTCTACCCTACATATATGCACTTCCTAGGACCACGATCATTCAGTATTCAACAGTGCACTTGCAAAATTTCCATGTTAAGATTTCAAAAGGCTGCGTGGTCCCCCAGCTTTCATCCAATTTCAACCAAACCGTACTGAAAGTATAGCTAAGTATGGTAGTCAGGAGAAATACAGGCTACTAGTATTTTTTATATCGATCTGCCAAAGCTTAAAAATGTATCGGCCCTTTGACGATAAATGACCTCGGCTACATTGCCTTTATCCATAAAGCTACATGTACGCAATGTATGTTGGTTTTATCTGGGAAAAGGTCAAGCGGTGCGTCGAAGCCCCGTTATGGGTCTCTTGTTGAGTTACAGGCTGTTTTGAGAAGTGTACCGAATGGCCCCATACTGATCTTGAGCAGCATAAGGTCAAAGGTAACCCGTACATGTGTTACTACTTGTGTCCCCGTGACCCCATTTTCAGACTCCCCAATAATCTTTCACACTATATGTCATGTCTTAGGTACCACACCCGATACGTCCTATACTAGTACCCCCTGAATTCCAAATTTCAGTCCGTTTCGCTCTACGATGCCTCGTATTCCAGGTAATTGTGTAATTCTTGGTTTTTAGATTTGGTACAATGGGAAATTCGAAATTTTAATAGAATTAATATAAAATAGAAAGGTCAAAATTAGCCCTCGTGAGTCCCAATTGTGTCACACCACCCCCGCGTAGCATAGTGGTTAGAGCGTCCGCTCGGGCTGCGGAAGGCCGGGGTTCGATCCCCGACCACCTCACACCAAAGACGTAAAAAGTGGGAGGTTTGCGCTTCTCAGCTTGGCGCTTGGCATTAATGAGTTAGGCACACGACAGGGCGGCTCGGAGTCAGTATAAATGGTCTGAATGATTCTGCTCCCCTGTGGCGGAATTGAATCGGTGGCTTGGCACCCCAAAAGTTGTCGGGCGTAGATCGTTCAGCCCAAACAAGACAGGTCCACATTAACTCACCACGCATACACCTGCATACGCCACCGAATCCAACGTGCAGTCGGTGATATGACCATGAGTGGTTGAAAGCCGACTTTATGGTGAGTGGTTTATAAGCCTGATTCACCCCCCCCCCCCCAATTGTCACTGAATCTCAATTTCCATGCCGATTCGCCCTACGCTGTTTTCCAAATAACTGCGAGATTTGGATTTGCCATTGACTACAAAGAGATTTGGTTTTGCCATTGACTACAAAGAGATTTGATTTTGCCATTGACTACAATGTAAAATTTCTGTATCTGGTCAAAATCACAAATTCAACAAGGTATCCAGGGTCACTCTGCTTGTTCAGTTGCCAGATAGGAACAAGTTAGGTTTATACCTAATAGCCATGTAGCTACTATAGCTAATTAAGTAGCTGTGCATCTGAGACGACTATGTAATCCTATAGAAAATCGGAAATGCACTGAATAACCTCGATCAGCATGACCCGAAACACTAAAATGATCGAAAGTACCTTATATACACTAAGTACCCCCTAGGCACAAATTTTGGTCTGTTTCGCGCTCTACAACTAGCCTTTTTCACGATACAAGGTTGTCGAAAATCTGAAATACACCGAATGACCTTGAACAGTTTACGGTCAAACGTACTCTGTGCACACAAAGTACTTGCCCCAGAAACCTAAATTTTGGTTTGTTTCGCTCTGCGACCAGCCGTTTGCCAGATACATAGTTGTCGAAAATCGGAAAAGAATTACCTTGAGCATAAAATATGACCTTGAACATAAGTTAAAAGTACCCTGTATACACAAAGTACTTACCACCGAAACCCAAATTTTGACCCCTTTCGCTCTACGACCAGCCGTTTTCGAGATGTGAGGTCGAAAATCAGAAATGCATCAAATGGCCTCAGAATGACCTTTAACAGTCAAGAGTTACTCTACTCTGTGTACAATAAGTGCTAACACCAGACCTGCTCTACGTCCATCCCTTATCGAGTTACAAGTTTTTCGAAAATCGGGAAAATTGGAGATGCACGAATGAGCTCGGACTAACCTCAGAATTCCCCATTGACCAACATGTTAAACAGCCAAAATGAACAGAAAAAAATTTTCAACCCTCTTAATAACTTTTGGGTAGACCCCCCACCCCATATGAGTATGCATGGATTTTCGAGAGTGAATCTCATGTGTCCTTCAGAGAGATGTCGTTTGAAACCTTTATTCCCACATGGTCCCATGTTGATGAAAACGAAAAAAAAAAAATCAAAATTTTAAAATACAAAATTCTTTGAATAACTTTGGTAGAGGCGCTTTCTAGGAGAATGCATGAATTTTGGGGAGGGAATCTGTTGTACCTTTTCAGATGCTTCATATTTTTTCTCCCATATGGTCCTACGTTAAAGAAAACGAAACAAAATCGTGAAAAATAAAATTTTGACAAACAAACAAAAATTTTGACACAAGCAAAAAACAGTGGTATGGAGGTATGGTTGAGAGGTATCTTTCCACATTTTTTGTGCGTTACCCGCTTGACGGTTCCGCTAAATATGGGGTTTACGGACGGACGACAGACGCCCGCGTGACAGTAGCTCTGCTATGTAGTAGCACAAAGCAGAGCTAAAAATCCCCAGCCAATCAAGATCAGGAACGTCTGGAAATATTGGTTGCAATTTGAAATTGCATCTTACAAATATATATATATTTCATTCCACAAAACTTAAAACTGTAGAAGCGTTGTTGAAAGTTTTGTCCACGGTAGCCCATATTAAAGAAATCACAAATAGCCAATACAAATCAAACCCCCAAAATTTCGATGAAAACGCCCACGGTCCTTCAGCGTCCCCTTAGGGACGCTGAAGGACCGTGGGCGTCCTTCAGCGTCCCCTTACCAAACCATACCCAAAATTTGAAACAAAAAAAGTCATTGAATGACCTTGAACACTATAAAGTCAAATATATGCCATTCGTGTGTTATTAGTATCCTTAAGACCAGAATATCACCCATTTTCACGTACGAAAAACCATTTTCAAGTTACAGCTACTTTGTCACAAGGGCCCTCAAAATGACCTTGAACACTGCAGTGTGACAGATACCCCATATATTTTATACGAGATCCCCGGAGTGCCAAATTCTAATTTAGTTGGCTATATGAACTCCATTTTCCAGTTACGGACCATTTTGAGACAAGTGCACCGAATGACCTAAAAAATGACCATGGATACCCCAAGGTTAAATACATGTATGTCCCGCTAGTATAAATTGCAGTTCTTTTCGCTCTACGGCCAGCCGTTTTCATGAGAGGCCATTGTGATATAATTACACCGAATTACCCCCAAAATGACCTTAAACACTACGACGTCAAACGTACCCCATATATGTTCAACTATTATCACCCAGTCCCAAATTGAGCCCGTTCAATTCTCTGTGAGGTTAGCCATTTCCAAGATATTTTCACTTTCTCATTTTCTGATTGGTCAAAATGTTCAATTTCAATCTTGAATTTAAAATCTGAAATTTTAAAAGTGTAAGAAGTAATAGGACTGTCACAGAGAGCATTTAGAAAATGTTTGGTTGAAAAAGAATCCAGGCTGCGAGGGAAGTATCATTTTGAAAATTTTCTCCCCATATGGTTCCATCTTTAGAATTTCATTTGAACATATTTTTGTGAAAATTTCAAAAGCCTAACAAGTTACTTCAGTGAAGGTTTCCCACATGCAAATTCCACAAAAGTTTCATTGTACTTATACTGGTTAATGACTGTGAGGGCAGTAGTGTTTCGAAAATATCACTTCTTCTAGAGAAAACTAAAAATAAATCCGATTCGTTAAAATTAAAACATCAAACATTTTGCTAAACCAGTTACAATCGTCTGGAGAAACGATGGGTGGCTACCTTTCCACAAAATTTGGCGTTAATTTGCTTTGACGGTTTCCGAGGAAACACGTTAAAATTTACGGATTGACCGAAGGCGAGCGTTACGTCGGAATACGTTAACAACTATGTGAGAAGTCCTTTTCTGAAAAACCAATAAGTGTACCTAATGAAACCCAAGTAACCTAGATTAAAGGTACCCTTTATGTACTGCATTTTACCCCATGGTCAAAACTTTTTTGTTTCCACTCTACGACCACTCATTTCTGAGATAATTGAAGTTTTGACCGCCCCCATGGTAGAATGGCAAATTAGTATTTCGCCTAAGTATTTTATATGTAGTTCTGCGCAGAGAGAGCATGCCTCTCAGCAGAAAAGGCTTGTTATGAGCTTTTCGGTGAAGAAAACGCATTTTTTTTTTTTTTGTCCTCCATACAACGGTAGGGACCGTTTCATACACAGAAACAATGTTCCTGCTGATATCCGTGATGCTTGTCTGTAAATCGAAACTACACGGCCCGTACACCTGGTAATATACTTGATTGATGGCCCGTAAAATGTTTAACCAAAGTCGATTCCTAATGCAGTTAGACCAGGTGTCATGCCAAGGTCGCATGAGCGACCAAACCCTAAATGAAAGGAGATGTTCATGTGAATACTAGTATGCAACTGATGCTGTGTGGACACCAGCGCCAGCCCAGAATTATTGACGTAAAGGACAGAGTAATTGATATATAGCTGTACAGAAGAACTTTAACCACCTGAAAAATTATCATGATTATGTCGACCACTGAGAGTTCAGGACAACCGCCTCAGTACCCATTCCCTAGCCTGATTGAACGCTATTATGTCACATGTTTTGTGTGCTGAATTAAGAGCATTGCATAAAAGCCAGAACAGTTTTTTGCAGCCTCTTTGCCCCCCCCCCCCCTCCTCGACTACAGTTTCAACTGTATACATGGATATAGGCTACATGTAAGTCTATTCATCTCAAACCACCTGTCACTCGGTAGCACATCGATGGTGCACCGAAGTGACAAAGCACTAGGTACCAAACCGTTTCAGCAAATTATTTCAGCCCATATGTCTCCCACCAACACTTAACTTTTCTTCGGATCTACATGTAATTCAACGTGAAAAAAAATGAGAAACCAACACCTTTCCGGCCTTTTACAGCAATATCCACCATGCCAGTGGTTGTAACACTGAGTTATTGGAGGGGAGGGCAGCAGGGGTCATGTTGCAAATTTGTAATATAAATTAGACGTACGTGTAGCTTAGCTTTGGTTTGTTCATGTACACCACCCATAAACGAAGTCGTGTACAGTATTACGAGGGAACTCAGGGACATGTATACAGAGTAACATATAACATTAACATGATTGAAAAAAGCTGAATCTCAACATAGTTCAACTTTGGAAAGTGATTTATTTTGGAATTTTCAAATTCAAAAGTCCGGAAAATTTCAAAATAACGGACCATCACGTTTGTTTCTTGCAAGTTGTCAAATTTGCAATGCGTTATTCATTTCAATATGGCCTACAATTACCTGCAGTTTCTTGGTGTATTACGTAGAGCAGTTAAAGGGGTTTCTTTTTGCCCACAAAAGTGAAATATTACTCTGAAAACCCATTTTAATAGGGTTGTCTTCCACTGTTTAAAATTTATGCGACGAATCATTAAACTGAATGATATAGAGATGCATTTGCTATGAAATCGAGATGCAGTTGCCCGTGAATAAAAAAGACAAACTGGAGTGCACATTTGGCGTTGGAAATAAAGCACTATAAAAATTAAACTATAATAAGGCCTCAGGAACGCTTGCTGTAAAAGTTTGCTTTGTACCAGTTGTATGCATATAATAATCATTTATATTTGGTGCGTAAACAAGACATGTTAATAGGGAAAACAATGTTGAACTTCGATATTAGACGTCTATCTAGATGATATTGCCCATATCCCATTTTAATGGCTTTTCTTTATGTTAATGTCTAGAGACACATACATTTATATAACGAAAGCGTGTGGGGTTTTGTAGCCAGCATATCATGCATATATGCTGTAGCAAACATTGTGAACAATAAGGGCTTAAATACATACCAAGGCTAATTTATTAACTAGTCATTTTGTTCGCCATCTTTGCAGTATTACTTTATACCGTGGGATAGCATGTACCATACATCAGCCTTATATATATATCACGTGGCATGAGGCTCTGCAGTATTAGCCGTCAATTCCGTTATAGTACCCCGGGTATAGTACATGTACTGTAGGCAGCATGTGCGTGTATAAGGGTTTGTGCTCGAGCAGAGAAAACAGTAGTGGAAGACATTTCAGCCATAATACCACATGCTTGTATCTTACCTCCCCCCCACCCCCCGGTACTACAAAGCAAACAGGTAGGAAGATAACGGATCTGTCTGAATTGTTTCTTAATTGCAACAAATGTCAATTAAGAAGTATAGGAATGTATATACATGTAGCTACCTGTATGAAGAAACGGCCATAGTTACATTAATTGCTATAGGTTATATGAATTGTACTGGCAATACACATGTTTGTCATCATGTTGCAGCCTAATAAACTTTTATTTTATTCTACTCCATATTTGCCCATGTACGTATTCTCCTATTCTTTCGGTATCCATGGAGCGAGTACAGGTATCATACATCAGATGGCAATCCAGGCGTGGGGACTCTGCTTAAAGATTTGTCTTAGGATAACCATTTACATTTACACAAATGGGGTACTAATTTGATTAATATTACAAATGTCAAATGTAAGGTCAAAGAGCCATCATTTTGTGAAACCTACCCAGTGGCCTGTTTAGAAAAAAAAAGTTGGCACATGCTAAATTGATCAGCTTAAGACTAGTTAAGCTGAATGTGCTGAAGATACAATATTTGGACATTTCGAATGCTTAGAACTTGATGTGGGTCATACAATGTCAACTGATTCATATTGCAGACGCAGTCGGTGACGATTACTTCGCTATCTGCCACTGGTATTTTTGGGGTGCATGAGAGCAGCCTCTCCGTGGCGCACCCTGGGTATCAGGCCTTGTCGGACATTTTGTTCAGACTAAGCCTGATAGCGAATGCTCTCACACAGTGCAGTTCTTAGACTCCAGCGAAATGAATTGACGTTGCAATCATTATCACCTGTTTTGGCACTGTATGTGACCCTTTTGGTGTTGATGTGCCGTTAAACTGTGATACCACCACGGCCATTGGTATTTAGGGCACGAAGTTTGCACTGGTCACACTTAATATACTACATCATGCAGCAACATGTACTTGTGTGTGATGCGTATAGAACGTTTGTCTATTTGATACAGACACAAAGTTTATGCATGGACATCGCAAACACAGCAACTGAGAAATTCTGCTGGTTTACATTATTAATGAGAGATGAGTTTATCTTCACGGGCACTTATTTGCACATCTACATACATGTACTGTCTGGCTAAACCGGGCCAAGCCATCGCATGCACAGGAGATCGGCCAGGCCACACGTGGTCCTTGAACACTTGATCACATGTTGACCGCTCTGTAACGTGCATTTGAAGATGTATAATTTTGAAAAGTATTTAGCTATCAATGAGAAAATTTAAACAATAAAATTTCAATTGTCAATTGACAATTGAACGTCGGTAGATAATGCATATTTATTCGGTTCACATCGGTACATGTATTGTTCTTTTTGTGGACGTTTAGCATGGTCGTCAAATTGGGAATTATGACATATGCGATACCTTAAAAATGGCTATTGTCACTGGTTGCTGTGGAAGATCCGTTAGCTCATTTGCAGATCCTTATGAGACATTTCCCCTGTGACAGCCTGACAGCCGTCGCCAGCGCCCTCAAGTCGTGTCGCCGACTTCCCGTCCAGTACAGCCCTGGGTCCCCGTACCACGTCGGTCCGCGCGTTACGTCCACGTACCCGGCCACTCTACCCTACGTGCACACATATCCCTCATGTACAACAATACGTGCCTTCGCTGAGACGTTTACCTTGCCTTCGGTCAGACACATTTTGCTCTACGGACAGTCCTTTTCCTGTTAAGGCCATTTGAGACAAGAGCATCGAATGACCATTAAATAACATTGAACTCTCACACAGGTTTTAAAAGTACCACTGGGTCCCAAATTTCAACCCTTCTTGCTCTGTGGCCAGCCCTTTTCGATTTGCAGTTCATTTTGAGACAAGTGTACCAAATGACCCCAAAATGACATTAAACACTTAAACGTCAAAGGTACCCCACATACATATAGCAACTACGCCCCCCCCCCCCCGAGTCCCAAATTTCATTCCGTTTCCCTCTACATGTCAGTCGTTTCCGAGTTTTTTAAAAGTGTACCGAACCCCAAAATTACTTCGTCACTACTAGGTCAAAGCTACCCCATACACATGTTAGAACTACCCTCGAGGCCCAAATGTCAGGCCATTTCGCTCTACAGTATTCCATTTTCGAGAGCTATAGGCCCGGTTTTGAGACAAGTCCACCAAATGACTCAAAATGACCGCAACATTACAAGGTCACACGTACCGCATGTACATGTTACAACTCAACTACACCCGAGTTTCAACTGTCACCCAGTTTCAAGCTACATGCCATTTTACCTCCCCCGAGTCTCAAAATTCAATGTGATTCGTTCAGCCAGTCGTTTTCGAGTTACAGTTACGTTTTGAGACAAGTGCACTGAATGACCTCAAAATGACTTCAACACTAAATGACCAAAGATCTCCCATATACATACAACTACCGCCAGACATTTTCGAGTTACAAAACATTTTGAGACAACTGCAATACAAACCATTTTGAGATAACTGCACCAAATGACTTTGAACATTTACTGCTCATGGTGACACGTGGAGTCCCACAGGGTTCAGTCCTTGGACCTTTATTATTCTTGGTTTGCACAAATGTTTACCATATTCATTTGACAGGCCTAATAAAAGGCCTGCTTCAATACCTGTTGCTACTGATTCTACTGTATATGCATCCGGCGTTTCACTACCTAACCTGATAACAGCTGTCAACAATGAATACAGTGTCTTGTTTTAAAGCAAATAAGCAAATAAAATGTCATTAAATACAAGAAAAACTAAATACAGTTTATTTGGCAGAAAAAGAAAGACTACAAATATACACATTTGAATGAATAGAAGAGTTGAAACAAAGTCGTACAAAATTCTTATGGAGAATTATCGATCACATCTCGATTGGACTCAACACATTAAATACTGTAACAAAAAATATCATCTGCACTCTTCGCTCTTAGATCTGCCAGAGCGTGTCTTGACGAACAAACTTCAAAATTAATGTACTATACCCTATTCTACCCCCCCCCCCCTTGGATTACATCTATGGGGTTTAGCTTGTAACACTCATCTGAATCCTCCAATTGAAGGACAAAAGAAAGCAGTACGACTAATTCATGAATTGGAAAGGTATGCCCAGTGCCCATGTCCAAGAGAGATTTGACATATTGCCATCGAAAGAATTAAATAACATTGTTATTCGCAGGCCCGGTTCGCAGGTTCATGTATAAGCAGATTAAACAGCCGTCTACAAAGAGTTACTGATAATATAACGTTCAATAGAGAAGTGGACAATTATAACACGAGGAACGCACACTATGAATTTAATATCATGGTGGGAGGACCGTTGGCCGAGTGGTTGAGAGAACTGGACTCTTAACCACGCGATCGTGGGTTCGAGTCCCGACATACACTTAATCTTCGGTGCCTAGAGTCTCTGGGCAAAATTTGTACCAGACATGTGCCCCTGTTCACTCAGCCGTAAAATGAGAACCTGGTATTAAATACACAAAGCATGCAGAGAAAGCTATTGTACATTGATCACCCGTGGCGCGTTGTAGCGTGTATCCGGGCTGTAGGCCCCGTTGGGTAATAACACAATGTATGTAGAGAGCTCTGACCTCGTTCGAGGATAAGGCGCTATTATATAAGAACTGCATATTATTATTATTATTATTATTATTATTATTATTATTATTATTATTATTATTATTATTATTATTATTATTATTATTATTATGTTATACACATTGTAATCTCGTGGTATGATCAGTGGAAAATAAATACTTACTTAAATAATTACTTATTTATTTACTTATTTTACCTTCTAAGCCAAGTAAACTTCTCTCAGCTGTGTCTGCGCCAAAAAATAACACCGACTCAATTCTCGCGATAGATCACAATTTTTTTTCATGCGGCATCACCCGTCGAGTTGGCTATATAAACAACGATATCGCTTTCCTTCACCCCCCCCCCCAAAAAAAAATAAAATAAAAAAATAAAAATAAAAAATAATATTTATAATAGTAGTAAAAAAGATCGATATTAAGATACGACTCCTTACGTCAATAAAACTGTAGGGTTAGTAGAAACCACTACCATCTTCATTTCATGACACTTTCTGCAGATTTATTCTTGAATACGCAGATACCAGTGGGTACATTTTACAAAAAAACTACTAAAATAATGTTACACCAATAAAAGGTATGCACGACATCTGGAACATAATTTCTCTGTCGCTTGCTGCCGAATCTGTGTCTCCGATATGCCTTTCGATTTTCTAGTCGGGTAATTCCGGAGTCTGCTTCTTTCTCCTCTTGGCGACTGGGGAAGCCCCAATGGCGGTTGTCGTGGGGGAGTTTATGGGCGTCTCAATATGCTGGCGACTGTGGTAGTCGTCCATGTATGGCTTCACCACACGCCAGATCTTTCAGGGAGGAAAGAGAAAATATAAAGAGTAGAGATAACGAAAACTGCCGATCTTTGTTGGTTTATATGGACGATTTGCATGGGTAACGTTCATCGCCAAGACTAAAACTATATTAGCTAGCACGTGATATTTTAAACACCTGTGTTTGCAACTTTTGGTCCCCAATTTTCTGCCTCTGCCAAGTCCGACTTATTCAAAGTAAATAATAGTTTAGGACTAGCAAATTTGTGTAAAGCATACAGCCCAAGGTATAATATTTACATTTAGACATGCAGACGTCTCCAGTAACGAGGCGCTTTGCTTACATGTAGGCCTAATCCCAGGAGCTGTGACGTGTAGTAGGGGCTCCGGAGATGGTTTTGACAGGTCTATCATTAAGTACATCTACCACCGGAACCACCGCAAGCCACAGACTGGGGTTAATGTAGGCCTAGCTCAGTATTATGCTTGGTCTAATGTTCGGATCATCTGAGCTCTTGTTTCACTTTTGCATTCCTGTATACTCGACCAGAAACGAAATTAAAGCGATGTCAGATGTGGTTAGGTTATACTAATTATTATAATTATTATATATTAATTATAATAATACCAACCTTTCCAGACTGGAGTAAGTCTGTAACAGCGTCTATGTCTGGGGCCATATATCGATCTTTGTCCCAAGCCCTGCAAACGGCAAACTTAACGTTACACCTGGGGGTTAATTAAGTCATTGCTTGTGCCATCTTTAAGTTAGGGACAGACTAGTTGATATCCGGGTACAACTGGAAAGAAATGTGCTCTGCATTTATATGGAAAAATATTCTGTCTCCAGGGAGAACAAAAACGTTGCATCTTTGTCTAACAAATGGCCCTTCTATGGCTTTGAAAAAAGTCTTGCCTCCATTCCCAGTGATTCCCGTGAACACAAATCTAAATTTTTGCTCCAGAGCCCCCCAGCATAACCAATGGTCCGTCCCTAATAGCGCTTATATACACTTACACGCCTTGAGCAAGTCCAGAAACAGTGGTATAGTGTATTCGACTGCGGTGAACAGGTAGTTTAACACTTACATATAAATATGCACGAAATGTTAAATGAATTTTAAGAAGCTCTACAAAACAAATGCGTTTTAAAAGCTCTTAGACCGTGAAATTCAATATATTATATGATGTATATTTGCTTGTATTTTAGCACATTAGTGTAGACTGCAATATTGCAACTGCATGGTTTTATGTTAATATACCATTGCGTTGCTTACAACCCACATGCAATACCCTAGGTATAAAAAACCTTGCAAGCAGTTTGTACTGTCCTTTCAAAAAAAAAGACACCAATTATACCGTTACGTTTACCACATAACATTTTGATTAGTTTACGTGGTGATACAGTGTAACAACGTTTACTGATTACTCAGGATATCTGCATGTACCTGGCAACTTGGCGGACAGTCTTGTAGACTTCCTCCAGTGGTTCCGTGGTTTTCAGAGGCCGCAGGAACTCAATGGCTTGACAAGCTGCCAGTAGCTCTATGGCGATCACTAAAAAAAAGGTAAAAAAAAAATAATAAATATGCTTGTACAAAAATAAATTTGGTCACCTGACAATTATTAAAAGCGTTTTGGCACCTTGTAATGGTATTGGCGTTGGGGCATATGTATTTAGAAAAAAACCCCATTAAAATGCTAGTCCTACATTTTTGATCGGATTTCAGGCAAATCAGGGCGACTACTATTGCTTTCTTTGGAAATTTAATTTATTAAATTGAGTTATTTATTATTATTTATTTAACTTATTGGACCAGGTTTATTAATTTTAATAACATTGTAGTCATTTTTTATAAACATTGTATTCAATAGCTCGTAAAAGATGGAAGCAGAGAAACATAAAAACACTAGTGGAGTCAATAGGAAATCATGAAACATGGAATATATATATATATATACAAAACACGCGCCAAACGAAACGAAATAAACTTAAAATGTGGTTCTCGGTCTTAGAAGCATGCATATGCATGTACCTGTACCTACCCTGCTCCACGTGCCGTACCACCGTGAGCGCCTTCCTGGCGGAGTAACCCCCCATGCTGACGTGGTCCTCCGTTCCAGCGGAAGTGGACAAAGAATCCACGGAACTCGGGTGACACAGGACCTTGTTCTCCGACACTGGCATGGAAATAATTATTTGGAGTAACAATAGTATATCACGTATATATAGTAACGTTTATTGGACTACAGCATGAAATAACAATGTGTGTTCCCAGGAAAAATACATATACAAAATAGGGAGTATTTTAAAGCCATTGGCGGGAAAATTTTCCGAAAATACCCGAAAGAAGGGTAAAGGCGCGAAAACAGTGGCATCTCACGATTGGCGGAGCTTTTATTTGTCGCAATATGATTGGCTAAAGGGTAGTCATATGACCAAGGTAGTTTGGCTTCCGAGTGAAACCGATTATTCATACGGTGAATGTGTGGCGCCAAATACGGTACTCCCTATTGAAGAATGGTAAAATACCATATAAAAGTACATGATACAATACATTCAATACAATAACACGCATAGCTATATGGTATCTATTACATGTACATCTTAACCCCTCAGTTTCATACACTTGTAAATATGGCTTCCTAACAATCTGATTATTGTTGTATCTTCTATTGCGAAGAGGCTACTAGTTCAATTACATCCAAACAGGGTAAATCAAAGCCACCTTCTTTAAAAAACATTTCTCAATTCTGTTCTTGCCTTGGTATATTTGGGACATTTATACATGAAATGGCTAGTCTATTTCTCACAACTGACATGGCTGGCATAGTCGCTGATCTACACAGGGAGCCAAGGACTTCTGGTATATATACGTTATATACGTTACGTGTAGTTTTAATTGTTGGATACAATGTAGATATAGGTATGCATCTCATTAGCCTTTAGTCCTATCAGCGCTTTTGATACGTGTAGCTTTGCGAGTACGATGCAGTTCCTACAGGCAGTGTTGATTCAAAGTTGACAAATAAAGCTACCACGTCACAGCGGAAGAACTCGACAAGAGGCCATGTAAATTGACATGTGGACTTAGTTTAATGTTTCTCCCACGACCGTTATATGACGGGTCACCGTAATTGTGGTCTTTACTAAGACAAATATTAATCTAGTTACAACTAGTAAGCCACATAGAGCGGGTGTCATGGAAGTCCCCTAGATTGGAAAGGACGGAACTTTTGGCATACCGTTTCTGAAGTAATACACTTTCATAGGTGCACGGGTTCAGACTTATAATACACGTTGACCTTTGATATTAAAAAGATGCAGGTTTTCAGTGGTGTGTTGTTTCAAAGAAAATGAAATTGTTTTAACGTTGCAACATTATTAACTTTTGAATTAAAACGTCTTAATATTGTTTCAAAGAAAATGAAATTGTTTTAACGTTGCAACATTATTAACTTTTGAATTAAAACGTCTTAATATAATTACGTCTTGGAAATATTGCACCGAAGTTTTTTTTTTTTTTTTGTGAAATGTATATTTTAGAAAGGTCATTCATTCACTACATGTTATGTTTACGTTGTGGAAATTTGCCCCGCATAGTGTTGGCACCATAGCAAACAATACAAATTAAAATCTTCAGTTACGATTACAACGTAACTCGTTCAGGCACAAACACCAAAGCCTTGTAATACATCGTCACAACGTAAAAATGTATATTGGTTGGTTTATAAAAGCCAATGTCATTCTTCCAGAGATATGAAATTCACGTTTGCATTATGATATGATGTGCCTGCAGTTTGAAAATTCAAATTTCAGGCGTACTACCCTGATGTCGTCCGGTGTGAATCCCGATATCGATTAACCCCAGTCTAGATCTGTTGCGTTTATCGACAGGCCACTAGTGGTTAAACGCCACAGACTGGGTTTAGGAGTGGATGACACACACCGTTCTACCACGGTAACTAATTTTATGTGGATGTCCTTCTAAAGAATACATATACATGTATGCGATCTGGACAATTCACTGAGGCATTCGTTTTCTTTTTTTTTTTTCTTTTCTGGGCGTGAAGGGGGGGGGGGGGGTGTAAAAATTACCCAAGGATGCCGCAGTGCCCTGTGCGAACATGAAGCCCCAATTAAACCCTCCAAATTTTTTAAAGAAGGCAGGTAACACGCTAAAGGCTTAAAACAA
>JAAUYG010025685.1_pt1 | contig 19627 bp, 7 predicted proteins | sample 7278091 | NCBI WGS metagenome assembly JAAUYG01 (sample SAMN14350201, study PRJNA611818) | marine sediment metagenome | isolation source: surface marine sediment (0.6m) | place: French Polynesia: Moorea | collected 2018-08
ACAACTAGTAGTAGTAGTAGTAGTAGTAGTAGTAGTAGTAGTAGTAGTAGTAGTAGTAGTAGTAGTAGTAGTAGTAGCAGGAGGAGGAGGAGGAGGAGGAGGGGGAGGAGGAGGAAGAGGAGGGGAAGCAGCAGCAGCAGTAGTAGAGGTAGTATAATACTACTATTACCAGTCGTTAGAAACGTTAAACAAAGCAGTAAGACGAGGTGGCCGAGTGGTTAAGGCGATGGACTGCTAATCCATTGGGCTCTGCCCGCGTGGGTTCGAATCACATCCTCGTCGATGTTTTGGGCTCACGTGGGACCCCAATTCAGGTTTCTCAAGTATTTAATTTCATTGCCACCTTTGACGCAATTTGAAAATGAAACTTTTGCTTTTCTGCAAAGCAGGTCATCTGTTGCCAATCCAGGCTTGCTTAATTCAGGCAGACTGACATATGTGTATATCCATTTATCCCAATAGCGCGACCATTAAAGAAAAATGCAAAACGGGCCGGGGATAGGATTGACCTATCGGGCACCACCTGTTAAGGTAAAAAAAAAATAGCATCTCAAAATACATCAGCCGTCCTTATACAGGCTGCTTTGTTGTTGTACAAAGAATTCTGTACACTGTCCATGCCATTACAACACTCACTCTATTGGTACTCACCTGTAACCGCAGAATTCCTTTAACAACGGTAGATTCTGAAGGTATTCACGGCAGGCGTGGGTGGCATAAAGCTTGTTCAACTCAGCAAATATTGTGCTCCTAGAATTAAAAAAAGTTATGTGTACCTTATATAATAGATCACATGATTTCTGTAGAAGGGTGGTCTTAATTTTTTTATATTGACTGTGCTCCTGTTGTTGTTACTGCTGTTGTTGCTGTTTGTGGTGGTGGGTGGTGGTGGTGCATGGTGGTGGTGGTGGTGGGGAAGGGCGGGGTGGGGGTGGTGATAGTCGGTCTGGTGATATTTGGGGTGGGATGGCGGTGGTAGGTCATAGTCGGTATGGTGATATTGGGGTGGGGTGGTGGTGATAATCGGTGTGGTGATATTAGGGCCGGGGCGGGTATACCTACATACCAGGTTTTACATTCCTCCTCTGTATAATCTACTCGGGGTATCGGCATACCGCTGAAGCAGAACAAATACGTCATTATGGTGTCTATTTTAACACATGTTCATTTAGTGTCAGTTTAAGTCAGTGTAGATTAGAAATTAAATTAAAAAGCTAGAAGTTAACTAGAAGTTACAAATTAACGGTATGAAGAGATCTATTAGCCTTAAATGGCATGTGCCAATCTCATATGGTTGCAGTAGCATGAGTTTGATCTCGTATGCATGAGCTTACAGAGAGGAAGGTTGAGTTGATTATCAAGAAAAAACGTCATTCACCCGTGGCATATCTTACTGTTTATAATTGAAAGCCAGTTCCGCAAATTCCTTCCTTCTTTTCCTGTATTTTTCATCTTTGAAACCCTGGAAGAGGTACACATCTAAACACACCGTCCAGTTTAGCCCAACAAAAAGCAATATAATTGCTTTACCAGTGTAGAATTTAACGCATAAAACAACAGTACAACCAAGTTGAGCACCTATGAAATGGTATGCAAATTGGCTAAATATTAAAGCCCACGATTAGAATATCCTACTACTATCATTGATATAGTTCATATGACAGACTTTTTTAATCTGTAATTTCTTTCTTCGGTAATTCCATCATCCCTCGTGTTGTAACTTACACGCAATATCATTTGCCCCCATCCATTTGTCACCTGATCCTGTACATCTCTGAATACATTGTTTCTGCACATGGCGCAGACTATTATTTGGTATTGGTCAGCATTTGGTCTAGCTGCCAATAAGGTGTGAACACTAGCTAATCAACCTACAGGATGATCGGCGTCTAACTCCGCTCCGTACATGAGCACTCGATTGGACGAAAAGTCAAGGTCAGACGGTTTCCTTGGAAACCACGGAATGCCGTCTGCTGTGTCTGAAAAAGTTACGGAAATTCAGTAGAATATTTTTTATCACATTAGCGTTTGCACCTCCTTTCCGTATAAAACTTTTTTTCCACAAATCACTAAGCTAGTATTTAAAAATAAACATCTAGGCTCTCCAGTTTACGTTGCTGTGATACAACTGAATGTGGCCTCAAATCTGCGGCAGTCTTGCCTGATTGAATGTTGTAATTTGTTGTAACTGTTTAGTAATTTTAAAAAACTTGTTTGAAGAAACTCTATACACAACTGCAGCAGTTAACAGCCTGTCGCATCCTCCATTGAAAATACGGAGCCAACTCATTTGCCAGAATGTTGATAACTACTGGATTTGTCATTGACCTTTGAACTGTTATGCAATTCCGTAGCCTCCCCCCCCCCCCCCCCTCCCCGCCCCAGGAAATGTGCAGTTTCTGTAGCATCCCCTTTCTGGACGGCTGTACCCAGACGGTTGAGGACGTGTACCTAAATCCACAAGGTACCGTGACAATTCCAAACAAATGTTTCGTTCACTCCAATACCTCAGAGCCGCTCGAGTCCCTAATTATTATATTTTGGTTACAACAACATAGCGGAAATATGATGGTTCGGCGACCAGACCAGTTTATTTTCCAAAAGACGGCTGGGCTCTTAATAACGACCTAAACAATCTGATCAAGAAACTGCAGAAATGCTCTTCTGACCATTCAACGCCGATAACTACCGTAGACATATAACTATAACCACATAGGACACTAAATAAAAAAGTAGCAGAGGACACCAATAAAAATGTAGCAGACATTGGCAGTGACAGATCTCGACATCTCTTGCATAGGATGCCTAGATACCGAATATCGCCAGGACTGTATACGACTGTCGGCACCCGGGTCGTAGGCATTCCTGTCAGGTGCCAGGTGCGGCAATTAATCCACGCAATTGTCTTAGCAGCAACATTGAAAGCATCCAAAAGCGTGCAATGAAATGCGCATAGCCACACCTCGGATTCGAGGAAATGTTGACGAAGAACAAGCTACCACGTGACGACACATTATACAGGACATGTTTTAAAGAGATGCCCAATCCTGAATACATACAAGATCAATCATTTACTACCAGACACTGCGACATACATGTATGTGACTTACAACAATCTGTAGGACCCCAACAAAGTGCTTTAAACGTAATGCTTCTTATCCCGTGGGTATTTAGCGGAAATCTAATAACGAAGAGAGTTAAACGTGTAATTGATCAACCCTTTCGTTGCAAAGCAATTAAATGTCTTATGTGTTATTTCTTCTCAAGTCTAACGTAAAGAATATCAGCAAAATTCTCTTACATTTGGTATCTCCTTTGTCTAAGGATATCGTCTTTCCCATGGAGCCCATCCCTTTTGGCTTCTCCTGGATGTAAATGCTGCCAACTTTGGGTTTCAGGTTCTTTGTGACGTCATTCACGGTGATCCCGTTTAAGTCCAGGTCGGCAAAAATATCGTACTCGCTCTCTCGGTGACGAGACTTCCGGGACTCCAGGTGCAGAATACGGACCTGGCTGTGCTGGAACCAAAATACAGAATACGGACCTGGCTGTGCTGAAACCAAAATACAGAATACGGACCTGGCTGTGCTGAAACCAAAATACAGAATTCTGACCTGCCTGTGCTGAAACCAAAATACAGAATTCTGACCTGGCTGTGCTGAAACCAAAATACAGAATACGGACCTGGCTGTGCTGAAACCAAAATACAGAATACGGACCTGGCTGTGCTGAAACCAAAATACAGAATACGGACTTGCATGACTGACTGTCATGGAAAAGAGTATAGCATTCTATGCAGTTTGAACGAAATATTACATATGGACACAGCTGCACCGCATTCCTATAAAATGTCACATGGCAGTTCCCCGCAGAAGGTGGAAAAGACCAAACGGCAAGAAATTGGTTCATTGGAGGTTGGACATGATTCAAACGGGGAAATAATTTAGATGCGTACTGGATGTTTCTGATCCCTGACGTTACAGACCCTGAAGGGCAAAGATGGCCACAAGCTCGTGAAGAGCTATCAATCCTATCCCAGGACTATTATATAAAAATATAAAAAATTATGCTACCAACTGAAATATTTTTTTTAATGCTGATACCCTGTGCAATGTGTACTGAAAGCTATCGTATATAGTTATTTTCCATTATTATACTAACAATTCTATTACTCGGTTGAATATGGCAATGACATTAATACATTTATGGTTTCATTTTTATGCCAACAGGTGTGTAGGCACAACAGTAACTCACCTCCAACTCCCGGAGAACTTCCGCCAGATCTTCCGCTACATTGTGGACTGTGAAAATGATGCTGGCTCTCTTCCCTGAATCTGGCTGTAAGAGATCAGTAGTAGTAGTTGTTGTTGTTGTAGTAGTAGTAATAATAATAATAATAATAATAATAATAATAATAATAATAATAATAATAATAATAATAATAATAATAGTCGTAGTAGTAGTAGTAGTAGTAGTAGTTTTAGTAGTAGTAGCAGTAGTAGTAGTAGTAGTAGTAGTTTTAGTAGTAGTAGTAGTAGTAGTAGTAGTAGTAGTAGTAGTAGTAGTAGTAGTAGTAGTAGTAGTAGCAGTAGTAGTAGTAATAATAGTAGTAGTACTAATAGTAGTAGTAGTAGTAGTAGTAGTAGTAGTAGTAGTAGTAGTAGTAGTAGTAGTAGCAGCAGTAGTAGTAGTAACAACACCAGCAGCAGCAGCAGCAATAGTAGTAGTAGTAGTAACAACAACAGCAGCAGCAGCAACAGTAGTAAGAGTAGTAGTAGTAGCAGCAGCAGGTGCTGCAGCAGTAATTTCTTAACAGGAAGAATTTAGGTGTTAAATTATTTCACGGTACTGCACAATAAGACAGGAAAACATGCACGTCAAACCTGAAATATTTTGGCATAAAAACAAACAAATAAAACACAATATATTAGCTACGTGTATGAAACAAGACGAAACTAAGCAATGGAGAAAGTATCATACTTTACGGTTTGTTCTTTCTGTCCGGTGGAGTATTGACTGACAATCTTGCCTGACCATTGACAATCTTACCTGACTATTGACAATCTTAACTGACCATTGACAATCTTACCTGACCATTGACAATCTTACCTGACTATTGACAATCTTACCTGACCATTGGCAATCTTGCCTGACCTTTGACAATATTACCTGACCATTGATGCTGGAGGCAGACATAGTAGATCCTGATCTGTTGATATACAACAAATTATATATAGAACACTGCCTACTGGTAACCCTCACAGTGTACAGCACACCAAGGCAGTTAACAGTAAACTGTGATAACTGAGACAAGTCTCATCTGTGATGTCATAGGCAGAACTAGAACTGTCGCTGTCTGTGTACCACCCCCCACACCCCTACCCCAAACACAGACACGCATAGGTCAGGTCCAATATTCCCTACTCCCCGGGGTGCCGTCACTTTGGACTGTGATTCCGTTAATATTTAAATGTAACGCCGGGGTTAAAGTCGGGAGGGGGGGGGGTAATTTATGTGCGTGTCAGTGTAGGCTTCTGCATATGTGCGATGTCGCAGATATTAGTCTGAGGGTCGTCGCTTGACGGAACGGAAATCGCTTCCCCGCGCAAGGATCGATGGGAAGCAATGAATACACAATCAGGTGATTACCTCGAGAGGGGCAGTTCTAGATTACTGGGGTCCCGTGGAGCAGGAGGAAAATTGTCCTGTAAGCCGACAAAACAGCATTCCGTAACATCCGGTCAGCCGCCACAGGTTGTCTGTCGCAGATGGGATCCTAACCGGATTTCCGGTGAGCGTTCTCCGATGATTGGACGAAGCAGCTTCCCCGATAACATGGATTTCCGGTAATGACGTAAAGTATGGGCGAAAGGACACAGAAGTCATGATCGTTTTCCTTATGAGGGGTACATATACCGCCAACTCATGATGGACATTCTCCCCTTAGAAATACTCGCAGTGTTAAGCTATTAAGAAGATATTTTCGTGGGAGTTAATCATTCATCAGTCGCAAGTGTGTTCGCAAGTGCTGAAAATACTTCGTTCTACATAACAAAATCATGCATTCTTGAGTCTTGTTTTTATCAAAACACAAGTTATAGCGTTACAATTTTATGAGTTACTTTCCGATACATCCAGTTCAGTATCTGCAGTTTATCCAGATTTTAAAAATGTATCACCACCAGTCTAAGTATACGAATTACTCTCCAGCTAAAATATCTATGAATCCTTTAAATTACGATGACCCTAACCGGTTTCATGTGACACTGTTTAAGCTGACCACACCCTGTTTGGCCCACATATGCGAAAGAGAGTACGGTCATATCATTTTATAATTTCATTGATGAGTGACGTATTAATGGCGCTATTAAGGGATGAGTGACGTATTAATGACGCTATTAAGGGATGAGTGACGTATTAATGACGCTATTAAGGGATGAGTGACGTTTTAATGACGCTTTTTAGGAATGAGTGACGCATTAATTACGCTATTAAGGGATGAGTGACGTATTAGAGACGCTATATTCTTTGTTACAACATTAATTATAACTTTCTTGTTGATCCTATTGGATAACAAGCAAGTATTTACCCAATGGCATTTCATGTGCCACACCTATCTTGCGCAGTCTATGACCCCTGTGTAATGTGGTGGTTTACCGGAATGAGTGTGTCGTCCTGGCTACAGCAGGTGACGTTCATGGTAACAACAGGTTATATTAAGGAAACGGTGCACTGCATGTGCAGGGTGCAAACGTGATTTAAAAACAAGCGGAAAACCGGACCATATTCAAAATCACGTAACTCACGTAAACATTGAGGCATTTTTTACTGATCTGTTGATATGTATATCATAGGATAAGAACGTTAACGTTGCCACTTTTGTGGGTTTATGTCTCCCCGGACTTCCGTAAAATATAGTTGTCACATTGCGAGATGATTTCATGCAGTGTCACTCATGGTGGTTCATCTTCATGGGCTACAATAACTTAACTGCAGACTTTTGAAAACCTGAGTGATCGGTTTTATTAATGGGGTGTGCCGATCAGAGGTTTATTGTTACAGGTTCAATGAGGATATACTACTGATGTCAGCTAACAGAGCGGCACGGCTCCATGGGCCTCTTGTTGAAATACGGAGCCAGTCAAAACAGTTTAGCTATAGTTTTCTGCGGAAATCTTCCATCATAACTAAATCTGCACGGTGCTGTAGGCTATAAGCTAGACAATTTGCTTGATAACACTCGGGTCCAGGTGTAAACAATATAATGTCGCGTTAACTTCATCTTCGTTGTCTTAGCTTAAGAAAAGTCCTTTTGTGGCGAACATCTAAACTGAGTAGTCATACCAAGGATATACTGGCAATGAAAAACTACTACACAATGTAATAACAAGTTGATTTTATTTTTTATAAAATTCGGGATGAATGATACACACATTCGTCAACAACACACACATTCGGCGGGAAACTCGTACACATTCATCCACTCACCCAACAAAGACCTTCCATGATCCATTCGAGGAACGAAATGGCAAGGCGTTTGCAAAGTGAATCGCCGCAACTATGCCTTACTCTCAAACCTATACTGTTCCAGTGACTATCACGACAGATTATATCCTCTAATTATCGGTGCTTTACATCTGAACGAAGCTTCCAGAATTTACAGGTGAATATGACAGAACTGGTAACACATACAGGATATACAACGAACGGAAAACATGGGTGTGGCAGCAGCGAATCACGCTTCCAACTCACGGTATTCAAGTTTGGTAAGAGACTATAAATATAAAACTTTAAAATCTTTGTTATTAAAAATATATCCCACGCTTTCATCCACTCAATTTGTACATATGTACAATTTCATTTACAACAAAATCACTTGTTACAGTTCTTCATTTCTCGTAATTTGATTTGGCCGCTACGGGAACAGGTTCCACGTGACGTAGGAAACGTAAACACACAAAACAGGCACGTGCAAGCAGACGTTACTTATGGCGACGCACAGTATAAAACTCAGATTTAAACCACACAAGAGAAACTTGTGCATCTATATAAAGGCACGGTGTGTGTGGGGGGGGGGTTACTTACACCTCCCTTCAACAATACCAATGTGTCATGGAATTCACCTTCCACTGCCGAGATGGGATAGAATTTGATTTGAACCTTCTCTAACGACTACAAAGTAGGAATATCATTAATAGTAGAAGTGTTTACACAGTATCGGTCATACAAGTTGATAATGTTTCTTGACTCCAGTTCGCCAGTGTTCGGTGAAGGCAGCACGGTAGGTGACAATACACAGATGATAAGGAAGCAGAGAAGGGACTGGACATGGCTTTCATCATAACAACAGTGCCAGTGCCACCAACGCCAGCGCAAACCAGCTGACTGTCACGTGATCCGAACCGGATATACGGCACTTCAGGGTATGATATCTGAAACGAGGTGGCAAAAGTAGAACTAGTTATGAATCACTGGTGAGAAAAATATAGAAATTCTCAATGCGCACGTTACAAAACAAATCACTTTAAGAAATCGTAAATTACGAAAATACTAAAAAGATATCACGAAATATTAGGAAACAATTAATACTAGCCATAATGTATCCCCATTTTATCGTTAGGTCACTTGTTAAATGCAGATTATTAATGCCATCAGAATTATGAAACCCATGATAGTTCCATGTAGTATCCATTTTACAGAATCGCTAGTTAGATCCAGCTGATTACTGCCATCATGACGTGCTAGATCTACATGTGTGTTGACTCTGACATATAATAGTGTTTCTGACTATCTAGGTGATACAATGGTACCTAACGGTACTTCACCGTGTCCTCTCTCACCTATTAGGTAATCCATCTTTCATTTTGTTGTATTCCTCCTCCATGGTCTGACCGTCATAGTACCAGGCTCTGTCCTCATACGGATACTCGTATCCCTCCAGACACTCACACTTGTATGCTCCACGCCGGAACTTCTGGCTCGGCAGATAGTAGCACTGCAAAGGGGGTTAAGGTCAGAGATTACATTTTTAAATTAATTTACACTTAACAAAATTACAGATTTCATCGAGGTCGTACACTTTAGTTTAATAAGGAAATCCCGGTATAGAACTATATTTAAAACATTACTGTGATAAAGTTAAGCCTTGAGCATGCTCCAGATGAGTATAAGATCATAATTTAATGATAGTGACTAATATCTGCAAAATATTTCCTCTCCAGTGGACTTGGATTATGTATCTTATCAAAGAAATAATCTAACAGCATTATGACCATTAATCTCTCCTTGTCAATATGAATGCTGTATATTCATACATTTATATTACCACCCTCATCAACGGCGGTTGAAGTGTGACGTCATAGCATATGGTTCACTCTGACGTAATAGCGTACGGTTCATTTTTGCCACTAGCAGAACATCACAGACTGAGATCACGTGATTATTCCGCCAGTGCCAAGAGGGACCCGTCGCTCACTTACTGGATGAACATCCCCGGCTGTGCTGAATCGGACTGGGTTACCAAAGACCATGTCAGCCACAAACCTGCCCTCGACTGACATACTGTTGTATCACATATATCGGTCGGTTTCCAAGTCCGTGTTAATAGTTAAGTTGTGTATTGTCCAATTTTTGTCGAGTAAATATGGCTGTATGATCTAGGAAGACCTGGTTATACGTTAACAAACAAACAAACATGTTGTTTTGTAAACTCACATAGGTGTTTTCAAAGTGACATCTGGACGTATCCTTGAAGGCGTTGGGAACGTGGAAATCCATGGGACATTGGTTAATATCGAGTTCATCAAGCTTCACATCCACCACAACTACTCCCCTGGGAACGGGACAAAAATGGATTAACAGAGATAGCAACAAATGGAACATTACCTCTTTCTCATAATTATCAGCACTGCTGATAATTTGCTGCAGTATCATTGCTCTTGTTTTGTCGTTCAGTAATATTTTTCTTGTAATTGCTGTTTGCCACTATTATAATAACCAGCCCTGCCTTAAAATATAGAAAAAATATTTTAACTCTATGTTATTGTTCTTAATGTCATTAATATTTTCTTACAATTATTTGCCAGCATTAAAATAACCATGACTGCATTAAAGATCATGCGAAAAACAACTTACTTAAACTCGATGGCCGAGCCAATGGAGTTGAGTCCGAAGAAGGGCACGGAGTACGTTATGACCCATTCATTGACGTAACCGTCACAGTCAAAATACGGAGCAGACCACCAGCCATCCTCTTCCTTGGGAGCGTAGAAATACATTGGATACAGCTCGAACTTCTTCAGACTGGTCCCTTCCAGGTCAGACCGGATCATGGGACGCTCGGTAAACTTGGCCAGGCCGTACGTGTTGGATTGCCAGCGTTCCTTCACGTTCTTGAACCAGTCGTCATCCAGGTAATGCTCCGGGAAGCCAGCATAGTCGATGGCCCGGAAGTGCGTATTAGCTCTGTCGGCGTCAGAGCCGCTGTTGTCGTCTTTCTCATACCTGTAGGCGTAGGGACCGAAGAATTGCCTGGTTTTACCATCAGGACCCCTGTACTTGTCCACGTCATAGAACACCCCGCTTCCTTTGATCCGCAGATCTCCCATCACGTTGGCAATAGCCTCGCCAAAGATGAGTTCAATGTTGAGGAGCTTGTCACCTCGGAGGTTTCCGTATTCTTCATACATGTCGATGTTCTGTAAGAAGTTACTGAGGAAGTGTGACAGCCTGAGGGCGGTCCTGGCCTGGGGGGAGAACACCTTCTCGGCTCCGAACGCCACGTCCCCGGGGAGTTCCAGCTCCTCTGGTCGCTTCTCGTGGCAGTTGTCCTTGTCCACGCTTTCCTTCATCCGGAAGATCTCCATCATGCGCTCGTATGCCTTGTCGTCCCGTGCCGTGGTCGCCCGCTTCTGGCGACTGTGTGCCGCGTGTTCGGCATCCAGATCGCGTTTGTAGCGAGCTACAAACGGCCGTTTGGCGGTCTCCACTCTGGGGACGACAGCCCGCTGGCCGGATACTGTCACCTCAGTCAGCTCCATCATCCTCAGGAATCTGGTGGTAACAGGGGATTAAAGGCCATCCAAGTGATTAAACTTAAAAATGTCCGAAATATAGAGGAATTTTATTTTCTGATCCACCCCTCTTTACGCGTCAACCAAACTTCAGTTTACCCAATTTTTCTGGCGTTTGCCCCCTAAAATATGGACAGAAATTCAATTTTAGTTATAAATTCTATAACGATACTATTGACAAGCCTCCAGAAGGAAAATCTTAAAATTCAGGGAAAAGGACAGGGTCGCCAATGTGATTACTGAATTAAAAACTTTCGGGCACCTGTATCCAGACGTACCTGATCTTCTTGTTCTGGATCTGTGATTGGCTGGGTCTCAGTGTCTGGATCTGAGCCCGGTCTGTCCTCAGAGCGAAATTGGGGACTTTAGCAGCAGGTACGGGAGCCAGGTTGGGAGTCTCCCGGGAGCGGAGGGAACGTTTCCTGCGGCCGACTGGATTGTTGAGGCTGTTGACGCCTTCCTCCTGGTCTCCCTGGGACTGCGAGTTCCTGCCAGTCGTCTGGTTCCCACTGATCAGGGGGATCACATACTGCACTGGAACACACAAATCAGGGGGGTCACATACTGCACTGGAACACACAAATCAGATCCGTTTAAGGACCGTAGGGCAGCAGTTGTAACATGCCTTAAATTTTCAATGGTATTAAGCAATTAATCTTGGAAACAACGGTGATAAACGCATCATGTTAAGGAAATAAAAACAAACTGCCAGGAATCTATCAATGTCCACTGTCAAAAGGGGGCCGAAAAGGGTAAACTCTATGCAGAAGGAGGGCCAATCCTATTCACCATGTAGTACACTTAAACAGATCTGCTGCTTTAATGAGCCACCTCTACCTTGCCCTAGCATCAGGCCTATACGATTTCAATCAGGACCATGCCATTTCAACCAAATATTAAAGAAACAAAACTCGGAAATATGAAGACTTTTAGGGAGGATTTTTATGACCAGTTCCAATATCCACCCCCAAAGACTTACATTCCACGGGTATACAGCTGAAGCCGTTCCTATATTCCTCCTCTGTGGCGCTCTCTATCTCTATACCGCGGAATGGACCCTCCTGCCAGGGCGGGTACCGGTAGCCAGGCTTACACACACATAGGTACCCTCCACGCCGGAACCCCCACCCGTATATAGGCTCACACTGGGGGAAGAGAGAAAATGTGGTTATGGTAGATAGGCTCACAATGGAGAGGGGGCATGTTCAGTGGTCACGGGTATAGCCCCACGCCAGCCCCTGACAGGTCAGGCGTTAAATAAAATTCAAATTGAGTGTCCGCACATAATCGAGGTTTGCAATACTTTCAGACTACTTCCTCGTACTGGTGCTATGTTTAGTATCAAATATGCAAACAAAACAGTTGTTACACCAGAGGACATTTTAACTTATAATCGTGAACAGAAGAAAACATTGATACAAGTCACCATACACATGTATGTTGAAAAGATCGGAACATTGAGTCAGAGGAATTACGAAATATGGCCACCCACACCAAGTACATAGCAGCCTTATTGCTCTGACAGCCGCCTCCAGTCTTACCATAGTGCTCTCCTTACATCGGGCCGTGTTATGGAAGTAGTTGGGCGGCTGGTTACCTATCCCCAGAGGACACGGGTTGATGTCAATGGCGAGAAACTCCATGTCCATGACAGAGACAGCCACAAACCTGGAATACAACAGACATGTTTGTCACAGATACAGCCACAAACCTGGAATACAACAGACATGTTCGTCACAGAGACAGACACAAACCTGCAATACAACAGACATGTTTGTCACAGATACAGCCACAAACCTGGAACAGGGCAGACATGTTTGTCACAGATACAGCCACAAACCTGGAACAGGGCAGACAGGTTTTAAGAGTTGATAGTAGGAACAAACCTGTAGCAGTTGCAGCAGCAATGAACAGAGTGTCTAAGAACTGTTTTACAGTTTATCAGATGTGTATTAGTATTTGTTGTTCATTGTTCCATAAATACACTACACAAAAAGTTAAGGATATTTGTCAATATTTGGATTTAAATACTAAAATTAAGGTCAATTGACGAGACAGCACAAAACATCTAGAAAATTTCAAAATATCCTTATTGTTTTTGTGTCGTGTATCCATAATAAACGTAATAGTAGAGTTCGTTGAGTCGGGTAAGTTGAGTCAAAAACGTGAGTCGGCTTGAGCAAGTACAGAAGGAAGTAAACGATAAAGTAAACAGATCTATAAAGGAAGAAAAGGAATGAAAGACATAGAAGCTGCAGCGGCAGTAGCCATAGTTAGCAAGTCAATTTGAGAGACCACTTCAGTCCTTCGCGTGCGGACAGGCGACCTTTATCAAGTTGACAATCTCGGCATGCCACACAACTGAGGTGACCTTTGTAACCGTGAACACACATGGAAACACAACCCTGCAGCCAGGGATAGATCCAACTACACTACCGTAACTTTACACTGCTGGTGGTTAATGTGGGAAGGAGTGTTTATCATATGAACATACAAAGTTCTTTACAAAATATCAGTCTTTCATGGCAGGAGCTGTGAAGTCTAACTTATAAGTAACCGACTTATATGGAGTTATATGCTTTCTAAACATCAGCTTTCCACGCGGCTGTGATACATTCACTCTAAACCAAACATTTTTTTCTTCTTTAAAATACCAACAACCAGAAAAAAGTGAAATGTAACTACTCATTGCTTGGCTAGGCAATATCGCATTTCCTTGGCAGCTTTCCCTATGACCAAGAGATGCAATAACCGATAACTGTTACAAAGGAATTAAGGTTCTGTTACAGGCAACCGTCGATCATTTATCGATTTATCCATCCTTATATGTCATGATGTCACATAGCAGGCAAACATCATTTTTTATTATCGATTTCCATGAAAGCTTGTATCAACAAAGGCGAACTGCACCAGCAGTTTCCTGCGGGTAAATAACTGATCAATTATGGAACAAAGGAAATAAATTTCAATGAGACAACACAAATGCTATTGCACAAAAACCTGAAAGTTGGTTATTTGTTTTGTCATATATTAGGCAATATGAAATATCATTTATTATTCACATTAGGTGCTGCAAAAAGAGTTAGCTGGTAGCAGTAGTAGAGTTAGTAGTAGTAGTAGTAGTAGTAGTAGTAGTAGTAGTAGTAGTAGTAGTAGTAGTAGTAGTAGCAGTAGTAGCAGCAGTTGTAGTAGTAGTAGTAGTAGTAGTAGTAGTAGTAGTAGTAGTAGTAGTTGTAGTAGTAGTAGTAGTAGTAGTAGTAGTAGTCGTAGGAGTTGTAGTAGTAGTAGTAGTAGTAGTAGTAGTAGTAGTAGTAGTAGTAGTAGTAGTAGTAGTAGTAGTAGTAGTAGTAGTAGTAGTAGTAGTAGTAGTAGTAGTGGTGGTAGTAGTGGTGGTGGTAGTAGTAGTAGTTTATTTTCAAACTGTATACAAAAACATAGGAATACCAATTTTAAAAAAGACCCTTTTGATGGTATTATACAGTTTGTGGCCCTTTGTCAGAGCCCATGGCTGTGGCTGTGCTCGCAACAATTTATAAAAAAATATCAATGGATAATAAAGAGCACAGTTGGCAAAACCCATGAAAATCCTTATTCTACAATGATTTGCATACATAAAAGTGTGGTCTTAACCCTCAACATAAGTTCTATTAAGTCGTATAGATCTATATTACCATATAACCTTTGTAGTGTAGATGAAGAACAGAGTACTTTAGAGTACTTTTACATGGAGCCATAAGGATTATGGTGATAAGGATTATCACAGTAAATTGTGTCCTCCTTACGAGTTCAATATGATTTCCATGCAAACATAATCATAACATTACTGAACCAGTGACGAAATTGATGCATATTCCAAAAAGACACTCTCTTCGGGTTTTCACAATTTGAATATCATAAATTGTATGAAATGACCGTACGTTCTGTGCATGATGCAGACAACAATATGTATCAGTTGAAAACCACCAGAGTAAATTGGTGGCTAAATTGGTTGAATTCTTAAAACATTATTTGCAACCAAAAGATTTAAGAAGACATTGGGTCTTCTAGTCTTTATGTACAACCTTGCTAACAGATACAGAACTTGCTAAGCCATACTTGCACACGATAGCTTTGGTTTGGTCACCATAAGCTATAATAAAACTCGGAAATTGTAAAGAATCAATCCTGTACATCTCACTTATTCACTTATACGTAGCAGCCAACTTATTCTATTTCTATTAGAATATTTTGAGTAAGAGATCCTTCACCTTACACCCCCGGGGGGTCACCCAAGTCCTGAGTTGAATCGGGGACTGCTTTTGTGTACTAAGGCAGTCAGTCCGAGATGGTGACATGCCTCCTGGTCTGTTTCCTGCTAATAACTACTGTCTTTAATGATCTTCTCAGCTCTGCCCGATGCATCCTCTTGTACGTGATACAGCTTGACCAGTTATCAGCTCTCCAGGTGGGCGTTTCACAAAGCAACTTAGCCCGCTAACTTTCTTAGCCAGTTATCAGCTCGGAACTCAGTGTGGCACTGATTTTGGCAGGATCAAAATTCATATCGAGGTCCCTTTGTTGCTAACGTTTCCACCGTAGGAATTGCCGCCTATTTGGCTGGTGCCATAGACTGTCGTCTAAGGTTTTAGTGCTTTAATAAGTGTTGTGAATGTTCAACAATGTCGGCCAGCAGGATGACTAATACACACGCAGAGTCACGTGGCTATAGTGGTAATTCTGCTCTATCCAATATCACATTGAATGCACTACGGGGTAATTCTGGTCCTTCATATAGCACATTGAATGCAATACATGGTCAATCTGTTCTCTCACATATCACATTGAATGCACTACGGAGTCAATCTGCTCCGTCATATATCACATTGAATGTACTACGGGGTCAATCTGCTCCGTCATATATCACATTGAATGCACTACGTGGTAATTCTGCTCCATCATATAGCACATTGAATGCACTACGTGGTCAATCTGTTCTCTCACGTATCACATTGAATGCACTGCGTGGCCAATCTGCTCCGAGACATATCACATTGAATGCACTATGGGGTGAATCTGTTCCGTCATATATCACACTGAATGCACTACGGGGTCAATCTGCTCCGTCATAATAATATCACATTGAATGCACTACGTGGTAAACCTGTTCCGTCATATATCACATTCAATGCACTACGGGGTCAATCTGTTCCGTCATAATAATATCACATTGAATGCATTACGGGGTCAATCTGATCCATCAAATATCGCATTGTGTACACACGATAAGTTACATCGGGGTTAGCACTGTGATATCCTTTATCTAAAAATCAGGCTTGATAAGCCATGTATTCTTATTATATCATTCTGACCAGCTGAACCAAATCTCACATTTCATAGATTTTTGGACAGTAAACAAAGCCACTTTATATAACTCTTCCGCTTTGTTTTATTTATTATTAGCACAATAATACTCGTCTAGCATATTAATGATCAACCTGACACTAAAAGACGAACGACCCAGAAATCAGGACGATAAGAAACAAAAAGATAGGATGTTCTTACCATCCAGCCTCCACAATCGGTTTCCATATCACAGAAGACGGAATGGCTTTCTCCAAACGGATGTATAGTATACACCCCACTTTCACCTCCTGGGTTCCTTCGCAGGATAGCAGCGCAATCGATTGGCTTACATGACTGCGATGTACATTCAGTTTCTGAAAAAATGTAACTGTCGCCTACATTCAAACCATCATATTAATTTGTATGAGATTATGGTCATTAATACATGTATATATCCTCGCCAATAAATGTGGCTACATGTAAGTCCAACATAAGTTGATTGCACGTAGCCATTATATTTTTTTCCTATTACATTTTAAAAATAAATAATGATAAAACAATTTGTAAATAATGATAAAACAATTTGTGCGGCAAACAAAGGTCTGGGGCAAAAAAAGTGAGTATATATTAGACTTTTACAGTCACCTCTAGTCTTTTACCGAAAATAAATCGCTGGTGAGGTTTTAAAAATTTCGAAATTCTAATTGATTCAGATGACATGCAAGAATAGCAAATACGTTTTCTAGGATAACATAATATTTCGCCGAACCATCTTTCAGCTGAGATGGCTTTCCTGGGGTGTTGTGTGATATTTACTTGTAACATAGTAGCCATGGGTCCACGAATTAGTGGCCTGTGGAAGATACTACTTCACATTGGCGACCTCATTTATTGCCTTGTTATGTGCACTATTGCCTATCGAACACCAACAACTAGCATTGTTTTACTAGGACAATATATTTTTCCAAAAGCAGCTTTAACCTTGCGGGGGGAGTGTCTTTGTGTAGTTTTGATACTTACTTGAAGTGTAGTATCCATAGATCCACCCAGGTGCACTAGTTCTACAAGAGGCAGCCAAAGGCAGTGTTTCACATTGACCAGAACCGAAGTTAAAATGAGAGCAATTGTTTTCCTGGACACACAAGAGCGAACATTCCACAACACTGCGAGCTCTGTGTGTAGCTGGGGCTTCGTGTACGTACCGGACACCATGCACGACCACCAGCTTCGTACCTTTCACCTGCGTAGAGAGGAGCTGGGACGTCGATTCCTGGCACATATACCAGACAGCGAAGGTGGGCCAGAGCATCCCGATTAAGATCATGCTTCTCATCCAGATGTTTCTTCCTGTGTTTTTTCTGATGAGGTGTGTGTTGTATCACTCCTCTACAGGGGAGTATCTATGCCCAGTATGCATTTCAATCCTCGTCGGCATCAACATGATCAAAGTAATGTTTTGTGGTTGTTTGTGATGCATCTGCTTGGGGGACACAGAGAAAGCGGCATAATAAATTGAGTAGGCCCGTTCTCATGTAAAAGACAACTATCCCACACGTCAATTAGAAAAGGCCAACGGACAAACGATTTAAGAGAATCGTACAAAAAAGGCCTATGTCTGCAGTCGGCCAAATATTTGCCGCTGCCAAGCAATAAGCCTCTCAACCAGCAGCACGGTAAGTGAAGCGACATTAACTGGAAATACAATGGTTCTATCGGGATAATTCACAAATGAATCTCTCATTATTCTAAGCTATTTCTCAACCTGGGTTGAGTTCCATAAAATATTAAAGAAGGACCATAGGGCTACCTTTCTGTATGAATGTGATGACCCAGTCTTGCATTAGCTCCATAATAAGCACATTTATGGAATGACGAAACACAAGTGTAACGATTAGTCCGTTGTTTCCATGAAATAGCATATAGGGATAAGCACAACTAGACTACATACAATATAGCCTAAACTGGGACTGTGGCAATCGTCAGTCTGAGAGCAGTGGTATCTGGAAATATATATCCTGCTTGAGTGTTTGGTATTTTACATAGTTTTTTTGTACTTCGTGTTTTTCGACTTAATAATGGTGCTATGTATCGCAATAACAAGTAGCAGCGTTGCCTTTAACTATGATATTAATTTTCTTTATTTTTGAAAACAGAAGTGTTTCAAACCTCAAAATTTTCATTAACAACTTTTAACACTAACCCAACCCTTATTTATTTTCTCTGTGAACACAGAAGTGTTTCAACCCTACACACTATTCATATCCGTTCTGCAAACCAGCCATGGATCGCTGTAAACAGATGTTGTATTCATCAGAGTTTCAGAAATTTAAAGTGCCCTTTTAGAATTAAATTTTAAAATTTAGAGGAAATTTCAAATTTGCAGGTATGTTTCACAATTTTAATGCACTACATTTTGGTGTATAGTATATTTGAGAAATTCGTCTAAGTGAGAAACGCCAATTTGTATATTTTGCTATTATCAAATTGCCTGATAAGTATGCGAACAATATAAACTGGTGCAGATTTGCTTTTGTCACAGCTAGGTTGTCAAAGGTGTGAAAAGCACGCGCAGATCCTTTTTGGTTTGTCTGCCTGTATGGCGCACTTAATGTACTAGATCTACATGTAGGTATAATAGTTTATAAGCAGCGATCGTGGAATCCAACAATCACTTACAATATCCTCGACATGTGTAATAAAATGGCAGAATATAGTCGAGTTCTATAATGGGAGAATATAGTCGAGAGGTATAATACAACTAAAGCACTAAAGAATGTACTACTACTACTACTACTACTACTACTACTACTACTACTACTACTACTACTACTACTACTACCACTGCTAGTACTACTACTACATTTGTACCAGAACTACTTATTCTTTAATGCTATGAATGGACATAGTTTTTTAAACCTTTAGCTTCACTGCCATCTAAAATTTCATTTTCTGAAATTAATCTACTACTGCCGCTATTCCTCTTCCACCTCCTCCTCCTCCTCCTCCTCTTCCTCCTACTACTACAACTACTACTACTACTGATACTACAACTACTACTACTACTACTACTACTACTACTACTACTACTCTAACTACTCCAATTACTACTCCGACTCCTACAACAACTACTACTACTACTACTACTACTACTACTACTACTACTACTACTACTACTACTACTACTACTACTACTACTACTACTATTACTACTACTACTACTACTACTACTACTA
>JAAUYG010199114.1_pt1 | contig 19620 bp, 6 predicted proteins | sample 7278091 | NCBI WGS metagenome assembly JAAUYG01 (sample SAMN14350201, study PRJNA611818) | marine sediment metagenome | isolation source: surface marine sediment (0.6m) | place: French Polynesia: Moorea | collected 2018-08
ACGTCACAGTAGTCTGGGGAATGGAGAAAATTAAGAACTGGAACTGTGGGTAGGAATTGGAAATTAAATGGTTATTTATCAGACAAATACTTACACATATTGGTTTTATCTAAGTAGTTAATACCTTAGATGTTAAAAGACATTGGCAAAAAAACGTTCTAGAGTTTGTGCTGCTATTCATGCAGAAGTGTAAATGTGTGACTCGATTAGCCAATCACAATGCACAAGACAGGATCTTACTTTCATATACGTATGGTAACCTGAAACACTGGAAGTGTTATTGTGTGTTCTAACCACAGCCACATAAGAAGTTTATGTACATCAACAGTGGTCATGACAAACCTACATAACATGTGTGAGAAACATTTATACATCAATTTGATGGCTAACAAAACTGGAACCAACCAAGCGAGGCAGCAAGCAGGCGGTGGACCATGACGTCTGCGTAACGACGTATCGGTGAGGTGAAATGGGTATAGTACGGCACGTTGAGAGCGTAGTGGCGGAACATATCTTCATCCTTCAGAACCCCTGTACAGAAATACCTTGCAGTCTGAAAGAAATGGAGTAAGTGAAGATTAGTTATTCAAATAGAAATATAGACAGACACCTAATATTGTACCATAACAATAAGCAGTTAAAATGTATGCGCAGTTGTAAACTGCAGCATTTCATGAAATCTCCTTTGAACAGTACAATGTTAAAAATAGTAGTAGTTGTAGTAGCTGCAGTGGTAGTAGTCGAGTTGAATTGAGTAGTAGTAGTAGTAGTAGTAGTAGTAGTAGTAGTAGTAGTAGTAGTAGTAGTAGTAGTAGTAGTAGCAGTAACAGCAGCAACAGCAGTAGTAGTAGTAGCAGTAGCAGTAGTAGTAGTAGTAGTAGTAATAGTTATAGCAATTTACTGGTATGGCTTGCTTTGAGGGTGCATTATGCAGACACTTTTTACTATAGCGACTGATTTACATTTACATATTCAAACAACACAATCTCTCTAGCTACCTGCATTGGTTTAGCACAGAGCGCCGTCAGTATCAGTGCCCGAGCCTGCTCATCAGTCCCGCCTTGGGTGTGATGCTCGATTGATTGCTAAAACAGACAGACATCATATCTATGTAAATTCCTACACAGGTGGAAACACAACATACTTCATACTAAAGGACTGAAGATGATTAATTTAGCTTTAGGGCTTATATCTGGGTACAACAAAGTGGTTGGTTAGGATTTATCGCATTGCCCTTCATTGTAAACTAATATTAACCATTTTAAACCACTGATTTAACTTAAGAATTGGAACTGTGAGCAAGGAATTCTGCCATCTCAGAAGAAAAGAGACCATTGAAAATACTAGTACCAGTGATTACTAGCTAGAGATGACTGATATATAAACTGATACTGTTCTGGTCTCCTGCTGCTTACCTGCAGTGAACCAGCACTGCTGCAATCAAGGTCAATGCCGAACGTACCGCACAAGGTTCTCTGGAACACAATGTAGTGTAGCTATGTCATCTGATGAAAACTACTACGATGACAACAGATGACATCCATTTCATTATTTCAAATATTTGAACTTCACAGTGTTAACAGACACATGATACTAATACCGAATAAACATGGATACTGGATACTGTAATATCCAGTTAACCAGTATGTTATTATTTTCTAGTACTCATCATCATATGTTAGCAAAAAGAATATATCTTAAATATTTATTGATGTTTTTATGCTGTATTTGTTTTTGTCAATTTTTTGTAGTTGTTTGTTGTAGTTGTTGATTGTTGCTTCTGTTTTTTGTTGCTTCTGTTGTTGCCATTGTCATTGTTGTTGTTGCCATTGTTGTTGTTCAAGGAAGGACAAAGAGGAGACCATGGAAGAAGACGATTACACTACAGTACAAACTAACAACATCATCCAACATTTTTGTCAGCGGTGCTGGGTGGCGCCTCAATGTGGCCAGGGCTGGAAACTTATCGTAGATGCGCCTAGCCACAGCCATATTGGCCAACAACATGAACTCCTCAATGAGCCTGAGAATAAAGAGAACTCAGTCAATGAAACATTATACTAACAGTACATGTTTACACATCAATGAAACATTATACTAACAGTACATGTTAACACTCACATATAAAAAATTACAAGTAATTCCACAAGAATCAATTTTGTGTTGCATAACCACTGGAAAAATCTCAAATGATTTACATAAATAATTCCAAAAGGTCTTCTTTATAAATTCCAAAAGTAAAGGCAATATTCACTGTAATCTGCTTACAGCAAAAGACAAGTGGTATTTCACAATATAGATTTACTAATACAACCTTAGACTATAACCTTAGTTCAGTCCTAATTTATTGACAAAATTAATACATTTGCATAATATCACAATAACATTTACATAACATCGTCCAGTCCTAATGTACTGATACTGATTTCAATATCAAATCCATGTTTTACACATGACCCAGTTTCTACCTATTGCTGTCTTTCTGTTGGTACACGGAGTAACCACACGGCATGCCGGTATCCTTGTCTAGGGCAAACTGGAGTTTCACCTGGTCCAGTCTTAATGCTCCATCATCAAAACGTCTCTTACGCATACATTTGGCAATCTGAAGAAGAATTAAACTAATCAGGTATCTGGGAAAATGAGACCAATCAGGTGTTTGTGTAATTAGACTAATTAGGTGTCTAGGCTAATTAGACTAATTATGTGTCTGCAATAATCAGACCAATCAGGTTTCTGGGATAATTAGACCAATCAGGTTTCTGTGATAATTAGACCAATCGGGTGTCTGCTATAATTAGACCAATATGTGTCTGGCATTATTAGGCCAATCAGATGTCTCGCAGATATACCAATAACAATTAGACCATTAGGTTAACACTTTGCTGAGATGTGGTTTTGCAAGGTAAAATGTTACTGGCAACCCATCTAAAGTATCAGTAGGTAACTTACACTGTTCAGTGTGAGAACTCTCTCCACTATCTGGGGTATGTGGAAGCCCTCGGATATTGGCGGCAGTTCATCCTGGCTCCACGAACGCTCGGGTTCCTCTATAAAACCCTGGATTGGACAATGGACAAATATCTAGATACTGCATGCCAATCTTGAAATTAGAGGGTATGCATGTGTACATGCTGCATTACAGTGTTGATGCAAAAATTCGAAGATGACAGATCAGCAAATTATGAAAGTACAGGAAGGTAGCAAACACAACCAATTTATGGCTATTACAATGCCAGAACCAAACAGATTGTACATGTATAGTGGTTCCTGCATTTAAGACTACCCATTCAGCCATAAAAAAGGTGGCCTTAAATGGAAGTTGGTCTTAAAATGGAGGGATATATATATTGGATATATAGGGAAGTTATCATAAACACAGGGAAATCTTAAAATAGAGTGGTCTTAAATCACGGGAACTAGTGTATTGTCAATACGCCCTTGTATAAGCCTTTTAGGGTAACTTGTCATGCACTCTAGAAGTGATTTTTGTGCTGCTAGAAAACCGGTAGTTTTCAAAACCGGGAGTTTCATTACAATACCATCAAGGTAACATCAATGCATTTCAAGCTTGATGCATTGCTTTCTATAGTTTTGTGAGCCACGACAGAAAGTAGCTATTATGGTGAATGCTAGGCAGCCACCACAACATATAAATATTAATATGTATGTAATAGGATGTCATGAGTTTATATAAAGCCGTATGTACTACAGTATGCGGTCAGCCCTACCTGTGCATGTTCATAGCTCAGCTTGGCACAGGATCGAATAACAGTGCGACCAAACCATTCTTCCACTATCTGAAACATAGCACATGTACATTAAACAGAAGGAAAGAGCTTAAAGTGAGTCATGTATATTTATATTGCCTTTACTTTTACCAACCAGCCTGGAATGTTGGTAAAACATTATGTTTTTCGAGTCACTAAACTACTACTGCTACTATGGAAACTATTTGTAAATGAGGTTTTTGATGCATATATGCATGTCTCGGTGGGAATTATGGGATATGGCAACAGCAAACATTGACGGTTCATCATAGACAAAACTGAACAAAACATTCTATATACAGTCGATCTGAGTGATATTTGTAGCAAATTTCCTATCTATTAAAGCAGTAGATGGTTTAACTCTCCAAATACCTTACTTTAGCACTAACTGCCGGCGTTTCAGCCACCCTTACCCAGAATGCAACAGTCAGGTCTCATGTATGCAGTGTCAATTAATGGGCCTTTGGTTAAATAAATAACAAGTTATGATGCAGTCTTTAGTGTCAGAAGTATACTGGTTCCCCCCTACCTCCCCCTTCCCCGTCATCTTCCAGATAACGGAGAACGTCAGTCGATCCTGGTCCGGGTTCAGACTGCACAGCTGCTCACACAGTAACCGTGGCAACATCGGGATCACCTAACAGATCCAACACAACGAACAGACATTAAGTTACTGGTGGTAGACATGCTGTGCAACAGTCACGGAATACAGTTTGTCTGTACAGCTTGGCAGAAAAACCTAAGACATACATGTAGCAATATTGCAGGACAACACAGCCATAGAAAAAGACGTTACCCACCAATAACCCATTATTTCAGAGTTATGACCACTTTGGCCATCTTCTATGGGAGTTCTAAATTCAGCAGTTCCAGTGTATGGACTGTGACAGTTTAGCTCTACCATTATCAGACAGACAGACACAGACAGACAGACAGACCACTGACTCACCTTCTGTACCAGGTAGACACTGGTAGCCCTATCAGCTGCCACCTTGTCCAGTGCGGTCCCCTGTTTCAGGAAATAGCTGACATCAGCAATATGAACCCCGACTTCAAACAGACCTAATAAAAGCACAAATTAAAAGTGAGACACTAGAATACTGTAGAATGTACATGGATACTGGTACAGTGGTTTATCTATTAAAGGACACGCCTCAGAGCTTACACTTTCTATAGAGAACACTCTTTAGAGGACACACTACAGAGGACACTCTCTAGTGTAACCTGTCTACAGAGGATATCCTCTCTTGCGTATCCTCCCTAGGGTGACACCCTAGGGTGACCCCTGACACCCTATAGAGAGGACACACTCTCTAGAGACAACCATCTTGACATATTTAGGGCCAGAAATGAAATTTCATTTCACTTCCACGGATGTCATAGTACAAGTAATGAATCTGGCAATGAAGCCAAGCTTTCTATCATTTGAAAGACACTGCTCCAACCCGTAATTTCTAGATTCCTGCTTCGCCATACTACTCTACACACTGTCACACAAATTTTCAAAATTCTAATTATTAAAACTAATTTTTGTATGAAAAAGACATCAACAGTAACTTATCGTCACTTCTTTGGCAGTGTTCAAGACATTTTAGCAACCTTAATTAATCAATTACTTGTTAGATTTCTCTTGTGCCATTCCACCACTGTGCTCATGGAGCAGTATATAATCAACTACTATTAAATTAGGTCTGTCTTTATTAAGGATTTGAAGATATTAACTAACAGCACAGCCTTGATTCTGAAGGGCTATCTGACCCAATCCAGACCCACCATCAGCCAGCCTGGTACAGGATACCGCATCATCCAGATCTCTGGCTGTACTGGGGTCAATGGTGAATATACACTCCTGTCTCAGGTCTCTCCTACTGTGGTACTCCGTCTCCGGGATACCCCAGGGGAGGGCCTGGGGTAGGCATGACAACGCCTGGGGGAGGGTAACAATACAGGTCAATAAGAGTTACCATTGGAGCGGACACTAGCCAGGTACACCTTATTGTCTGGCTGGATCTCTATTGGCTTCAGGATGTAAGCAAAAGACAGGCAATGATTCTATGAGGGAGGACAGTTGGCCGAGTTGTTAAGGCATTGGACTGTCAACCACGAGATCGTGGGTTCGAGTCCCACCATACGCTTAGTCTTCTGTACCTAGAGTCCCTGGGCAAGATTTGTACCCGAAATGTGCTCCGGTTCACTCAGCCGTAAAATGAGAACCTGGTAATACACAGAGAAAGCTATTGTACATTGATCACCCACGGCGCCTTATAGCGTGTATCCGGGATGTACCGGTATGCTCCGTTGAGGAGTTGAGAAGGTGTTGGTGAGAAGGTGTTGGTGTGTACAGGTGTGCCGGGGGTAATAATATGTAAAGCGCTTTGAGCTCGTTCGAGGATAAAGCACTATATAAGAACTGCATATCACATCTATGAGAACTGTACATCACCACATAAACAAGTACTTACTAGAAAGTAACTAACTTATTATTTTACACATGGTTCCATATCGCATGGGTCGACATGCATGGTGTACAGGACTTTGTGCCACATTCCTTCCTATAAAGTAATAGATATGTGTTCCTGTATATTCTGTGTGAAGAATAGAAGTGTACACTATAGAAATCCAGCCTGCTCTCCAGTGGTGTGGTTAAGATTCAAATTAAACAGAAACAGCATTGCTGTAGTCTTATAGTGAAGAAATTACCTCCTCACTGAACTCCTCGCAGTCGATCTATAGAAGTGTATTCTGCTACCCAGCATAAGCATAAACAGCATTACTGTATCTTATAGCGAATATAAATTACCTCCTCATTAAACTCCTCGAAGTCGATATCATACTCCATGAGGATGCCAGTAGTGGTTGGTTCTATCTCTCCGGCCTCTCCCAGACTCCGGGCTAGACAGCTGTAACAAAGAAAGAGGACCACGGGCCTTGTAGCATAGGTAAGCTGTATACAAATGACATTTAATACGTATTTTCAAGCAGCATATACTTCTTTCACTTCAGAAGCAACAGTAAGGCCCATGTTCACTTCAGAAGCAATGGCAAGGCCCAGAACTTGGTCCTTTTTATTTGGTCTCAGAATTAGAAAACCACATCTACTGGGCTACTGGGAAAATGTTTCACAACACGCTACACTCAAGCCACATACCCTTTGGCAAACTTTGAGTTCTCATTCCAGCTGATGAGCCGAGCGATAAACAGGGTCCTGGCATGATCATCTGGTCTCTCCTCAAAATCTGGAAGATTGGGAACAAGTAGTTTTTACCATACAGATGTATTTTCTAGTATAACATAATAGTTACATGATTTGGATAAGTCCAGGGCTGGAATCCTCGATAACACTTAAGTGTAAGTTTCCATTTTGCCCACCAGTCTGAGCAATGTGAGTGGCAAAGAGTCAGTCTTAAGTCAAAACTTAAGACTTAAGCATTTGGAGAACTCTAGCCTTATTATACCTAATATTAACGTGATTTCTTTGGCTGAAATTTGAAACACAAATTTGTTTGGGGACTCCACAGAACATTTCTGTGACCCAATCCTCCTCAGTTTTGATACTCCATATTTGAATCCATTGATTTGGGGCACTATACGAGGTTCCAACTTTTCATTGTTTGAACGCTTTAAACAAGTCAACTGTAAGAAAACACCTCTTACAATATCATCTATTTTGTTACCATATATAATATCAGCTTACCTACTTTTACCATTGATACATGTACATGTAATACATATAATCCTCATCACTACCAGAGGTATGACACTGTCTCACTTAGCTTGGAAATCTCACCTTTAGGGCAGTCAGCTAGTGGAACGAGAATACGCGGTACGCGGCGATCATTGGGAGTGAACAGGGCACATTGGTGGTTGGGGTCAGGATGCAGTTGGATGTGTCCCATAGCGGAGCGACTGTGTTTCTTCTCCACAATGTATACAACCTGGGGGAACATGTCAAAATACACAAACAATGGACACAACCTCACAGAACATCTCAAAATACACTAACAGTGTACACAACCTAGGGGAACATGTCAAAATACACTGACAATGTACACAACCTTGGAAAACATCTCAACCTATACTAACAATGCACACAAACACACTAACAATGTATACAACCTCAGGGAACATCTTAAACTATATATACTAACAACGTATACAATCTGGCTAAACATCTCAAAATATACCAACAATTTATCATTAGCATTTTAGTCTGAACAGAAGAAATGCTCCAGAACATTTGAAAAAGGTATTATAAACACAGGAATCATTGGAGGAAAAAAACAAATTACAGACGCAACGTGGATGGTCTGTACATAGCATTATGTATTCAAGTACATTTGTAAATTCTTCTTTTTCAGGACACTAAACAAACATGACAATGCTCATTTACTCCATCTATGCCAGGCTGCTTGTTAACATTGATAGAATCTTGTATGCATTACTCTAAAAAGTGGTTTGTGAAAGCAATATTATGGCAAAGACATAACCATTACTTTTCAAATGATCACATGACCCCTATTAACCAATCAAACTTTGCCATTCCTACCTTGCCTGTCCTCATCATCATGTGGTCAGGAACGGCGTCCAGTTTCTTCTGATGCAGCTTGTCTTGTTCTTCCGTCCCTTGTTCCTTCTCTCCATCATTGGTGAAGAGCTTCTTCAGCATATCATTAAGCTGTGTCTTCTCACTGGCAGCCGCCAGATCTCCCAGCTTTGTGTAAGACTTTCTCCCCTCCCTAGATGGCGTTCCTCGCTTTTGCGGTGATTGGTTGCCTTCTGATTCTTCCTTTTCCTGACTCTGTCTTGACGATCTCCGATTTCTCTTCTTCTTGCGACTACTAGAACCCTCTTTGGCCCTGTCTTCTGTATTACACACAGACTCGGCTGTGTCATTTCGATTTTTCGGAGTGCTTGTGATCTTACGGGTGCTCTCACTTGATGTCAGGACACGACTTTCAGCTTCTTTATGCCCCTTTTCAGCCTCTATAGCAGCAGCGCCATGTACAAGCTTCTCAGTACTGTCCTGCTCTCTCGTATTTGAAAGTACATCTTCAACAGGCTTACTATTAACAGCATCCCCAGTTGTGCTTTCCAGTGGTGGCACTACAACTGAACAGTTTTCATCATTCTCTGTTGCCTCACGACTTTCGACTGCGTCTGAGCTTTCAGTGACACTAACAACAGAGTCTTCCATGCCTTCTGAGGAAGGAGAATTTGAACACCGTTGTATTTGTCCATCGGCAGCTACATCGTCTGCTGTGTTTTCTGCAGAATGTAACTCTGTGCCTAAGGTCTGTTCTTCTGTTATTGGAATCGTATCAACATCATCATGGTTTTGCTGCTGTGATTCAATGTTCTTACTGTCTGGAATGTTGTCATGGTTACCGCTGTCATTGGGATTCTCTTGTAATAATACACTATCGTTTTGGTCATGGCTAATGTCACTGCTACCATAGCAACTAGTGTCATGTGACTCTGTATTGTCCAAAATAGACATATTTGCTGTCTGTTTGCACAAGTCTGTTTCATCGACTGTCGTGTTGTTGATTGTTTCCCCATCACATGTCTCTTCCTCCACGGTAAATTCCTCCTCTATAATGACGCTGTCATCCATGTCGCCATCAGCAACCACCACACTGTCATCATTCAGTCCCAGATGGCTGAAGTATTTCTGCAGCTCTGTCTCTCCCATCTCATTCAGCTCATGTAAATGTACCTAAAACAGAAGTTTACGGTAATTTCTTGAAATCAGTGAACCGAACAAAGTAAACTGTGTCACGATAGTTTTACAGTGACCCCTGTCTTGAGACCACTGTTGTGAAAGACCACCTGTCTTGAAGGACCACATATTCCTGTTAGAAGGTCCTACATTTCAATTAATTTGTATCTGTCACCAAGGATATTGCTGTCATCAAAGACCACCTGTCTAGAGAGACCACATTTTTAAGGCCAACTGGGTGATCTTTCAAGACATGTTCTATCGTATGCATGGATCTTTTCTGCAGTACCGCCTTATTGTTGTCATTTGTCATTGTTATATTGTGGACAGAGCCATGTTTTACCATCACGTAGGGAAAGTAATGATACTAGAAGGCTACATATAAATTATTGATCGTGGCTGGGTGTTAACAACCTCTCACCTTCCATTCCTGTTTGGGATAAAGCTGCACAACGACGACGTCTCCGTTCAGAGCACGGTTCTGGTTCCTGCCAACGATATAGACATCGGAGCCTCCATCCTGGGGATGGCAGAGAGGGAAAGACAATTTAACGCTTTAACTTGGCAACACAGTGACAACCACAGTGGGACAACTGAAGACTGCCTGTACAGGGTATCCACACAGGTCCATGTTAACAGCTTTAGGGGCGGTTTCATAAAAAATTTTAAGTCCTATAATGACCTTAAGCATGGGAAAGACAATGGTTGCCAAGGTGATTAGTGAACTTAAGTCCATTTCTAGCTGAAGATTTTTTCAGAAATAGAATCATGTCTTAACTATATAAGGCATAGAAGAGCTAAAGCAGTTTTCTTCAAGACTGCATGGAATGGATACTAATTTAACCATACTTCAATAGTCGTTAAAAATTTTAACAGTTTATATTCTGAACCTACTGTATGACATGTTAAACCCAAGTTTACAAAATCTTATTTTTGTAACAAACGAGTGAAAAATGTTGAATCCTTACAGGGTGTGGGAGGTAGGCATCTGCGCTGTTCCGTGGATTAATTCTCATCACGCCCTGAGGAAAGAGATCAAAGAGTTACCTGCAGATACAGTTGTGACAATCACAAACAATTCATAAACACCAAGGCATGGAGAATAATGCATATATGGGTGCAACACATAGGTACAGTAAAAATCTACCCCTTGATAAAAGTATCCTATAAAGACTTCTAATATGACCAACATATTTGCCAAGACATATATATGACTTGGAGCTATATATGTCTCCTTTAGCATGTTTAGTGGGGAGAGAACTAAGTTCATTTGCTATAGTAGTGAGTAAAATTAGTTGCCACTCTAATGAGGGATGCCTCTGCTCAGCAAGAGTTTCCATTTTTCAGATCTTTATTTTATACCTGGATTAGTTCTCCATTCTTCAGATCTTTATTTTATACCTGGATTAGTTCTCCATTCTTCAGATCTTTATTTTATACCTGGATAAGTTCTCCACTTTTCAAGCCTTTTTGAACATCCTCCTTAGTCATGTATGGTTGGAAAAATGCCTGAAATGTAAACAAATGCCACTGCAAAACACATTACTTCACAATTACTTGACCCTGGTATTGCTAAAAACACTGATTTCCAAGGAGAAGTTTGTACTGATCGCAAGCATGATACATGGTCTTTTCTTTCTCAAGATACATTTCTAATACTGGAAAGCCTCACATAACAGAACTGAATTTCAAAATTCGCTATAAAAGTACTATAATTCTGGTTCCTGTTAAAATGGTATTAGAAATGCATAATTATTATTATTACTAACGAGACAGTTCATTCGTCACAAAACACTTGTTTGGTTCTCCTTATTGTGAGACTTTCTAGCGGTAGAGAGAATTCCATCAGTGTAAGATGGAATTCTATACCACCTAGCAGTAGAGACGCCAACAGTTAGTCTGAGGAAGTTCACTGAACAGAGTGGACGAAAGTCTCACAATCAGGAGAACCAAACAAGTGTTTGTGACGAATGAACTCTCTCGCTTGTTATCCTACCAAACTGATGAATCTCTTTGGATATTATTATTACTGGTACATGTATTATTATTATTATCATTTAATAATATAGTAGTAGCAGTATGACAGCTCCATACACACAACCCTGAACGGTAGGTAATCCAGGCACACGACATACCTAGTTAAAGTTTAATGCTATACCACAACTGGCTACTGGCATCTTACTCTTTTTGTTCTCTTCTTTGGACGATTCTTTGCCTTGTCGGGTGATGATGTCTCTGGAATAAAGGAAACATCAGTGCAAGATGGAATTCTACAATAACTCATCACTTTGACAAAGTGTCACAAGTAGTGAAGAGCAAAGTTTTGATATCGTTTTTTCTAACTAAAGTATGTCGTCCATTTCTGTATAATACACCCATACAGTATAGCCACCAGATTTCCAAGAACATTCGGTCACATTAGAGGTACCCTTTTATGAGACAGAGAGCGCTAAAGTCATTCACGGGTGTAACAATGATTTTAACCATGCTGTGAAACCTTTTAAGTTTGCAGCCCTTTGTTTTCCTGATTTTGAAAGTTACAAAGCTGTGGCCTCAAATTACCACAGCTTTGCATTTTCAATATCCCATTGTACTGGTATATACATTGTCTAAAGTTTGCGTCCTCAAATTTTCATGGCTTTCACCCATATGTGAATGATGCAAACACACATATAAATGCCAAAATGTAAGGATTTCACACACTGTTAGGGCAGGCAGCCTCTATAAAGTAAGGAGTGTCATCTAAATTGAATACATCAATATTTTTACCTTCTGTAACCCCACCGGGGTCTTTTCTCTGACGACGTTGTGAAAGGTTCCCAGGTCCATGTACAGATTCTGAATCCGGCCCTCGCCCATGACCACTGTTGCCATGCCAACCAGGATGACCTTGACCTTGGTTATGATAATACCAGGAGGCATGAGGCTGCATTCCATGGCCTGCACCCGCATACCATCCTGGGGGGTATGCCTGGTTGCCGTAACTCGAGTTGACAAAATACCGGGATGATCCAGAGCTTGTTTGGTACTGATTTGCGAAATTCATGTCCATCAGTGCTTGTGGGTGTCGGGTATCAGCATGGCCATGGTAGCCTGCAGTAGAAATGGGGCTGTACTGGAAGCCTTGCTGCTGAAGATATTCTTGGACATCTCTTTCTGAGTTTTTTCTGGCGGACTTTCTTCGGCTTCGCGGCTCTGTCACCCTGCCCTCTTGTGCTATATTTTCTCCATGGTTGCCTATTGGTGTAGACGGCATTTCAGCTGCATCTTGCTTTCGTTTCTTCTTGTTTTTGTTTTTCTTTCTGTTTGGACCTTGAGGTACTTCCCCAGCATCTAGTGGACCACTAGTACCTGGGTTACCACTTTCTTTCGTCACACCTTTTGACCCTGACTGACTTGACCCTGGATTCAGTACAGCCCCTCCTGGATCGTCTGGCTTTCTAGTGCTCTTTGCAGCTTTCTGACTGCGTGGCTGTCTGCCAGCAGACGACTGGCCTGCAGCATCCAGGACAGGATCATACTGTGCTGCCTGTGATCCGGAAGGTCTGGATGATTTTGCGGCACCAGAATCTGGTTTTGCAGGTCTCTTTACCTTGTCATGGGGATTCCCCTTCCCAGCGACACCACTACACTGAACCTAATTTATAGAAATAAAACAACACATACATTGTATTTATGTACTTATTTGCCACACAATACTGTGCCACAGATTCCAAATCAGTGATCATAGAGCTAACATGCGCCCTATGCCAATATTGCAAGTGTAGCAGCTAATAGCATATCTCGTAGCAGGGCTGGGGGATTACATGCTCAATGCAATGATTACGATTACCTCTTGGCAGTGTGATTATGATTATGATTACACACTTTAGCAAAGTAATTTGAATATGATTATATGCCAAAGGTATCCGATGGTAATTCTGATTAAAATAAAATTAGGCTACTTTAATCATGCGTTAGCATATTCTAAACGTTAACAGAGTGTTCTTTATTCTCTTAAAGATATGTGCTACAGCCTAAAATCATTGCGCATGTGCTATATGACAAAATGTATGATTTTCTGGTCCATGTACTGCTACTGCTAGTATTACCCATACAGTTCAGCATCCTGCTTAAAAGGATCCCTACTTATATCGTAGTTGCGCATGTAATTGTATTTAGTAAATTGCAGAAATATGAGGCTACAACAATGAAGCCCAGTGAAATAATTCAGGTTGCTATCCATAATCTGTGACAGCTATGGTGCCATATGCAATGATAAAGTATTTGTAAATGTAAAGGGATATGTAATCAATTACCAAAAGCTCGGAAAATGATGATTACAATTACAATTCTGATTAACTAAAAAAGTGTACTTGATTATGATTGTGATTAACCCACCCCTGCCTCATAGTACGCATGTGTTACACCAAAAAAAATACACTGAGATAATAACATACATGCGAGTTTATACCATGTAACACGGAAGATGCCAAATAGGCAAAAACTATATTTTGAAAATTTAAATGCATTACAGATAAAGTATATAACAAACCATACAGTAAAGTAACACACACTAGGGTTCCACATTTGTTCTTACTTCATTAACAAGTGCATCAGGTGCTTTGGGCTTCCTTGAACGCCTTCTCTTAGACGGACTTAAGCTTTCAGGCTCTTTCTCTGTGGATTCACGAACACAGTCAGCCATGGTTCAGTTGTTGCTGCACTGACCAAGAATACCAGAAACAAATAGCCCTGGAAATTTTAATGATTAGCCAGTACTAAAAATGAGATTGCACATTTCATGAAATAAATGACAAATTATACTGCAATGACTACAAATGATCACAATCCACATGTAGTTTCAAAAATGTAGTATTCTTCACGTGTAACATGTTAAGCAACATGAAGTTTTACCATAGCTGAGACTGCACATCAGTAGCTCTTCCCAAGCTTTCAGCCATTACTATATAGCTGTTACCGCCCCTTAGTGAAGAATGGCAGCGATGGCCAAAAGCTTGGGAAGAGCTACCAACATCCTGTTTCTACTTTGCTCTACCATACAGCCGTGGACGCCCCTTTTCTTTTACTTCCCTGGGGAAATGTCTAGTACGTTAGTATAAGGTAGACAGTCACTTGGGGCTAGTCTACCATCTAGTATAATAAAAATCACTCTATTATCGCCCTAGGACTATCTTAGTTCTCTACCAATGTAGGATGAGAATACCATTAACTTAGTAAACTAACGAAAACTTCTACCCTTGCGTGTATCAGTATGGCTACCTATATGCAGTAAAAGCTAAACATAGCCCACAATAATGATTGCAAAATATAAATTACCTATCACATATTTCAACACCAAGAGTCTTCAACTATATTCCGAAAGTAAATCCATAAATACTATAAAAGCCCACGAAATACGGGCGTTCAAGGTTTTGGAGGTGGGTATTTGTTGTGTACATTGTCCGCTGAAAACTTGAAAAACTGTGCACAGGCACAGGCATTTGGAGTCTCATTTATGTGATGTTGTATCATTCACCCCACCACTATAACACAATGTGTTTGGTTAGTAGTGAGTGTACATGGTGGCTGGGGTAATATAGGATTACCCCGGGAGAATCACATATAACAAACTCCAAGTGTAACACTTGGAGTTTGTTATATGTGCTCATATAAAATATATAAATATTAAGTAAATAAATCAATATTTAAACAATAAATAAACATTTAAATAATACATAAATAAATACATAAATAGTATCAAAATCAAATGCCAAATACACCACGAGATCCTTCAATGGTCTATTTTTAAATTGAATGTTCTTTAAATTGATTGCTTCCTTTGTGGTGTGATTTTAATATCAAAATTGAAGTCAAAAGATTTTGTTGTATAAGGATTTTTCCTTCATAACTAACTCATTATAAATGTTAAAATATGACAAGGGTATTATGTTTATTAGAAGGACTATATATGGCCACAAGGCTAAATGTCCAATATCACTGAATAAACTTCTCACCAAAGTGTAGATTCAAATTTGATGAGAAGTTTCTTCATGATTGCCGTATAATGAACTAGTAAGCAGGGAACAACCCCGGGGAACAACTAACATTCCTTGCTAAACGATTATCCCTCATATCACCATATAGTCCACTTAAGCACCACACCACGGGTAGGCACCAGATCGATGTTCCAACAGAGACCATATCCTGACCCTAAGCCAGCCAGTTGGTCTCTCTAATTAAAAATCCCTTATGCTGTGTGCTAATCAGAGCAGCAGAACCTCAAATTTTAATGGCTTTTGTTTGACGCGGGATCCCGGTGCTGGATAGAACCACCAAGCTCCCGCATGCCCGGTGAATGCTCAACCACCCCACCACCTGGCCATGGTAAGCAAGGTATTAGAGCAATATCTTAATTTGTCAAATACTTGTTGTTTATCTCAGATAGTGCAGCCACATTCGTACAGACTGTGACTGGTATAGTCAGTCCATTCCCTTCAAGTCAGAAATACAGAAGTTAATACCAAATGATTGTGTATTTTTTGCATATATCTGACATGTGCTTTCAATTTGTTGGACATTGGGTTAGATTTGGGATACAGAGATGCCTAGCTCTCTACCAAGCATGACAATCCTGATGCATTACTGAAGTTAATACTCCCAATATTTGGCTAACTAACTACTGCAAGATCATTCCTACGTGAATCGGTAATAAAAAATACAGGAAATATGTTTGAGTTATTAATACAAGGTGCAGTAATAAAAGAAATACAGTTGTGGAAACATATTTTACTTAGTGATGTAAGCTAGCTTGAGTAATAAAAGAAATACAATTGAGGGGAATATATGTTTCAGTTATTGATGCAAGCTGAGAGCATGATAGGTGCCTTATATTATATTCACAATTGCACTTTTGTATTATATCTGTGTCACAGAGTGAAAATTGATTTACCGGTACTCGTTGTGTAAATTATGTTACCAATTATTATATATACTGGATCCCGTGTCCAATATATATGTTAAGCTTGTGAATATTATTTTAATTTTAAGAAGAGTCATAAACAGGGCTTTGTATGATGAAATTTATTTATTTATTTATTTATTTATTTATATATATATTTATTTATTTATTTATTTATTTATTGAGGGGAGCCCGACCACTCGGATGTCGCACATGTAAGTTGATTTTAAAGACTGTACCCCAGCTTTCTTTTTGTATAAAGTCTTTAATAATAATGTCTTTAAATTTAATAACCCCAGATAAAATATCGTTGCACTATAACACGTGTTTTCTTTTCCTGGCTGTGCATACATATTTACTTTGTTTTTGATCTGCGTATTTACACATCCCTTTGGTGGATTTTCTAAAGAGAGACTGTTGCACTTGCCTAACCCGTCCCTACGGAACCCCGTGGCTTAACCTAGGCACAGCCACGGCGCTGACGGGTTGGAAGCTCCATAATGAAGAGGAATACGGACTTTTGAGGACCTCGTCTTCAGGAAGGTAATTGGAATGGGGCTTGGTGGTGAATACAAGCCATATAGACACTGTGACTTTGTCATGTTAATCCAGCTAAAGCTTCCCTCTGCGCATGGAGACAAAAGATAGAAGGAGAGAGGGAGTATACTGGATAACACTGCCGACCCGACTTTATTCGTCCACTAGCTCCATAAAACACGGAACGGCCAGGACTGGTAACTGCATTTCGATTTCGGGTATTGAAACATTTGGAACAGAGGCGAATTAAGACAGATCTTGTTTCTATGTCCAATTGGCTCGTGGTAACACAGAGATACTTGTAAATAATCGTATTTGCTAGATTATGCTACCTTTATTACAGAGAGGTCATAATAGTCAACTTTCCCCATTTCCGGCATTATATAGAAAATTTAAAGAGAAACTATTTTGGCAAAACAGACTGAAAAGAAACTGAAATTGTTTTAACACCGCATGCTATCAGCAGAAGTACCATTTATGCGTTGAAACCAAAAATTCTAGGTGTGTATTTTAGCTGTAGGATTAGCTTCGTATTGTTTAATTAACCGTTCCCCTTTGCATGTTCCGTATCCTTTTACGCACTACCAATAAATAATAATATATGCACATAAAATGTACGCGTCCATGCAACTGATAGCCATACACAAAACCTGTGGGCCCCAGCGAGATAGGATTACACATACACTACATAAAAAGTTAGGGATATTTTGATATTTTCTAAAAAAAAAAATTATGCTGTTTTGTGAATTGGCCTTATTTTTTTATTTAAATCCAGATATAGATACAATTTTCTAGATTTTTTTGTGCTGTTTCATGAATTTGCCTTAATTTTTGTATTTAAATCCAGATATTGACAAAACAAATTATATCCTTAACATTTTGTATAGTGTATGTGGAGCTCTATACTACAAGACCAGAAAATAAAGCCCAGTGCACAAACATTTATGGAGAGACCATGCCTAAAACAAAGAGGGTGGGTGGGTGTCAACTTTGGTTTTGCGTTACTTAGCATAGCCTACTCAAAACCATATTACAAATGTCTATATATTTGTCATACTCTGGTCATCAATATTGTGGCTGCCGAGGATTGCTTATAAATACAATAACTACTATTGGTTTTTATCTGCTCAATCTCTTCGGGATCTTTGCCATTCTTCCGATGCGCGCATGATTGCTATAGCTTGTTTATGAAAGCGAGAGAAAAAGACCCCGTATTACATTTGTGAGCGAAAAAAAAATATTTATTCAAAGACGTGCATCACCTATAAAGTGATCTTGGCATTTCAGTAGATCAATGCTTCATGATGGCATCCAGCTAGAGAGGACTCGTTATCGCGCCCAGTCACGTGACTATCGTTCGCGGTTGGGGTGGAACATTTGACGTCTGTTCCTCTGGAGAACGTGTCGCTGGTTGATCTCAGAGGCCTTCGAGAGATCCCCCGTTACTAGCACGTTCCTTTTTATGGCGGGGCGTTGATTGGGACATTGTCAAATCGTCAGCTCCAAGGTCTCCATTCTGAAAGACATCCATAGAGGGATTAGTCCTTGACGGGTACAATGCCAACTCTGGCGGTGCAAACAGCGATATATGGATAGCCATCAGGCAACCGGTCGTCCTACGAAGAGCTGGTTGACAGGAATCCATGGTGCGCCAGGAGATTGCTGTCTCTTTCTAAATCCAGAACACTTAGAAAGTCCCCTCTGCGCCAACTTGGCTTTTGTGAAGATACGGCACGAGCACTTTTTACACCAGGCTCGTTTCGCGCATGTTATTTTTGTAAAGCACCCATCGTCCCACGGAATGCTCATACTAAGTAGGGATAGCCTAAGTGCACTTTAGAACTGCACCCCGTGCGTTGTCCCTTCTTTACTCGTTAGTATATAACTCAAGAGTCGATCACGGCACAAATGTGTTATAATACATGATCGATTGCACGTAAAACCTATTCCAAGAGATTCCTGGGAAGATAAGCATACAGTTACTGGTATCAGAAAAGATGTTCATGCCAGACAGATACTTTCACACTTCCTGCTGAAAACGTTATTTAGTATGGGCTTAGTAAAGAACTAACAGTAAAATGTCAGTGACCAGCACCATTACCTGAAAGTGATACTGAACTGGGTGAATATACGAAATGAGATGCAGTGTACAACGAAATGGTTTTCCAGGGTCCTAAAGCAATTATTTTTACTTTAGTTTTTAAATAGCCTACATATCGTACAAAAACAACAGTTACACCATACGGCCATATACTTAAAACTTTTAAAATCAGCCACCATTTCTGCCTCTTTAAAGTAGCCATCTGGGCACCCAAAATTACTGAGCTTTATATAAACATCTACAATTAAATGTTGATTTCGGGACAGGTAGTCGCTGACAGGTTCAATTAAACTGAAATATGGGATATTTTGCAAGCAATGTGAGGCCTTGTTTTCAAGACAATGACAGGTGGTCTATCAAAGCAATAGTCTCTCAAGACAGCTATCCCTACTGTATGGCAGTGATACTTGGGTTGTTGGCCGTAGGTGAAGGTTATCTTAGGCAAACATAGCCGCTCTGACGTGACCGAGGGCTATCTATGGCCATGATCGAAGTCTTGGCCATTCCATAACCTATGGGACAGATCCGTCCGTACGGGGAACTGATGGCTACC
>JAAUYG010113800.1_pt1 | contig 19612 bp, 9 predicted proteins | sample 7278091 | NCBI WGS metagenome assembly JAAUYG01 (sample SAMN14350201, study PRJNA611818) | marine sediment metagenome | isolation source: surface marine sediment (0.6m) | place: French Polynesia: Moorea | collected 2018-08
CACCTGGTGCAGACGAATTTCACTACTATTTTTCGTTAACACTTGTTATTCCTCAATACCTGACAAACCATTAGAGATAGATAGGAAATCATATATATGGCAAATTCAGCTGTGCTACTGGATTTGACCTTGAATGAACTTGAATGCCAAAATCCATATGGGATAAATTTTAGCACCCAGCCTCCACAAAATCGAGTCTAGCCATAGCAAATAGTCATGGATGACTTTCATATTTGGAAAAGGACTCCTCTAGGTTATCATACATGCTGGGGTAGATTTTCGGTGTAATGTGCATTTTCGTTCGACTTTACAAATAAAATATGTGTAAAAGAGTATTCTGTGCATTAACTCCCAGAATCCGAGGATAATGCTGGTCATATTTGATAAATATTATCTGTAGGTAAGTGCCATCCTTGAGATGTTTTGGAATTATTGTGGCTGACATGTTAAGCATCAATACTTGGCAAACCATTAGAGACAGACCCCTAGTTACTATTAGACACTAATAGAAAATCATATATGGTGATTTCAGCCATGCTATTGGATTTGACCTTGAGTGACCTTAAAGGTCAAAATCTGGATTGGACCAATTTTAGCCCTTTTTATGTATTGAGTGGCCAAACTTAAGTTTGACAGTTTCATTACATTTATGTGTCCCTACATGACCTTGGTGACCAATGTCAAGGTCTTACTGACTTGCTATAGAAAAAATAAAATTACTCCAGAGTTGTAACTGTGTTCTGATACTCAAAACAGGATGCCTCCTCACGTTGCAGGCAACCGACTGTCAAGTGTTTCTTTCTCATTCAGTGATAAATATACACACTGTAATGTTTCTCCTTAGCCAGAAAGCTGTAAACTATCCCCAGTTTCTGTGGATAGGCAGAGAACATCAACATTATAATATATACCGGTATAACAAACAAAATTAACAACCTACGGGTAAGTTATATGTCATTACTAAAAAAAATGTGTGTATGCTTGCAGTCAGCAGGGTCAGCAGTCAGTCAGCAGGGTCAGCAGTCAGTCAGCAGGGTCAGATTTTCACACCAATAGATCTTCTGATCGTGTAATTGCTTCAGCATGTATGTCCCAGTCTGCCGACAGCTAGATCTTAATTTGAATCACTTTATTCAGTAAGCATGATAAAGTGACATCATTATCCTGCATACAGAAAAACATAAGGTTTAAGACATTAACCATGATTAAGGCGAAATTATTCTATTCCAGGATTCTTCACAATTCTGAATCAACTTTTGACTTCAAATTTTCATTGGCTATGTATGTTAAAATTTGAGGGTGGTCTCAATAATGAGATGTTAAGGCTTCACTATCTATAGAGTATGTACCACCACAGTTTGCCCTTGACATCAAAATATTTCTAATGGCATAGCAGTCAAGTTACAACCCAGATGTACTATGTGTGTGTACCTTATTTTTGCACAGTAAAAGGGGATATCAAACCATTAAGCCATGATGTATGGCTAAATTGGTATTTGGCACAAGTAGACAACAGATGTTGTCTATGTGTGGTTAATGTCAGTTTAAAGCTTCTTAATAGATCACTAGAGGTGCTTCAGTCTGTAGAAATTACTCTATAAAGGAAACCTGTGACAATGAAAATGAGAAATTATTGCCTTTCAGATTTATGGAGTAGATATCTTTATAATAGGTATGATGAGTTAGTATTTATTTGTGTTTGCCATTTTTGAAGTTGATTTCAGAATACATTATCAAGGAAAAAAATAAAGTAATACCAAAATATGTGTTGCAGATTTTAAGACATAGAATAAATTGACCAAGAGGCCCATGGGCCATGGTTCTCTGCTTGATAATATTATGACAGTAGGAGTAAGTACTTTGTCATTTTGACAAACAAGTGCACCAAATAACCCCAATCACTTTAAATGCTACAAGGTCAAAATTACCCATTTATGCTTTACTGGTGTTCTGTGCTTTACTATAGCATCCCTGAGTCCTAAATTGTAGCCTGCTTCACTCTACAGACAGACAACAGATGTCCATGCCACACTGTAAACTCTGCAAGCACAGTCCAGCAGAGCTAAAATTTGTCTGGACATACAGCGTATGGTGAATACCTTTCCCCAAAATTTGGTGTTGAATGGCTGGCCGGTCTCAGAGTAAAAGGGTTTTACGGATGACGACGATGACAGATGCTCATGCCATACTATAAGCTCTGCTGACATAGAGCTAAAAATTTTGAAAAATATATTTGGGAAAAATTTTTTAAAATAAATTTGAAAAAATAGAAGAAATTAAAAAAAAATTGAAAGGTACCCACTATATGGTCTGCTAGTACCCCTGAGTCTCAAAAATTTCACTCTGTTTCGCTAAATGATTAGCCATTCCTAAGATTTGCAATCTTCGTTTTCCCATTGGCCACTATGTTAAATTTCAATCTATTTTTAGTTTGAAATTTCAAAATTTCTATCAATACCTTTTATGAGGATTGTCACAGGGAACATGTAGAAAAACATTGGTTGAAAAAGAATCAAACCTGTAGGAGTAGCGTTTTGAAATTTTCACTCCCATAGGGTCCCATGTTAATGAAAATTTCAATCTTTTTTTTTTAAATTGAAATGTGTGCTGTTAAGTTTTTAGAAAAGTAAATGGCTTTCTCAGGGACCAAACACAATTAAGGAAACTTGCATTCTCCTGATAATTTAGGAAAAGCTTTTTATAGGCAGTCTTCGAAACAAAGTGTAAATTTTTTGCCAAATTAAGCTAAAAACAGAGTCAAATTTCGGAATTCTGTAAGTAAATCTTCAACACCATCCCCAGGGCTACCGGCATGCATGAATTTTTCAGAGAGAATCTGGTACCTGGTTTTAGAGGATGTGTTGTTTGTAACTTTTTCTCTCATATGGTGCAATATCAATGAGAACAACAAAAAATGTCAAAAATAGCCTATTCAAAATTTTAAGATACAAGTTTTGACACAAAGGAGCCTCCCAAGGATATGATTGTATTTATGCGAGCCAGTGTGATATTATAGGTGCTCTTGGAGAAGATCTAGTTTGAAACTTTCTCCACCATGTTGTCCCATGTTAAGGAAAAAAGCAAAAAAAAAAAAAATCGGTGAAAATCCAGGAATGAAAGTGTCTGAAATTAAATGAAATCTGCTCAATGGTGGTGATGGAATGGGTGACACACCAGACATATGGAGCCCAGTCCCTCATAACATAACATCCAGTAGGATTACCTGAGGTAAAAAAACTTACAGCTAAAGCTTCATAACAGGTAATATAATTAAAAAGAATAATATGTTGACAGTCCTGCAGGCTTTATTTATATTACCCGATACTTATTTCGTAATACTAATTGCTTATTTAATTAAATTCCAGATAATGGATAACGGTAGTATTTTTTTAAATAATCCATTGTCGAAGACAGGTGTGACTGTGATATGCTGGGTAGCGAATCTTGATTAATAGCTACATTAGTCCTTAATTTAAGGGGTAGATAAATGCAGATATTACTGCTAATGAAGATTCACTACCCAGTTACCTGACACCGTTTACTGTGACAGGTTGTAGGTGTCGCCAGAATTGCATAATAACCTGCCATCAGCGAGACAACGTAACTAAATATGGGAACCATGGGAAGAGAGGACAGTGCAGAAGGGTGCTGATTGATAAATGGGTGGGTGTGCACTGCACGGCCATAGGGGTTTGTTAAATTAATGGTTATATAAGTACCAGAATAGTGTCTTTAGGAAAATAATTATTCTCTATGCTGCCACCAAACTTTCTAAGTTACAGGTGTCACTATTCTGCACAAATTGGGCCCTCACTTGCAAATGTCATGCTCTAAAAATATGCTATGAAACATATCAAATTTCATATGTGTGCAGATTAATAATATTATAGTAGAACTTTCACAAAAGAAACTGTGATGATTTACTTTGGAGTCAGAACAAGCAAGCTGCTGTAAACATAGTAAAGAACAGAAAAAAATGTGTAACTTTTACTTTCAGAAGTACATGTAGCCATCATGTAATAGATTCTAAATATAGCAGTAAATGCATACATGTATGGGTTAGCATTTGGGCTTAGCCATTAGCCATAGGCTAAAGCCACCCGCATTTGGCTAAAGTAAATCTCATGTGCTTAGTCAAAACTGCTAAAGACCATTCAACCATGTGGGGGTGGTTGGCCAAGATTTAAAAAAGTTGTAAACATGGTAGTTTTTAAATAACAGAAATTCTAACTACCTAGCAGGCATACTTTATATTTTCAATGGCTAGTAGTAATTAGTCAGTTAAAGGGTTGGCTAATGTTATGTGCATTTAACTAAAGAGAAAGTAGCTTCTTTAGCCATTAGGCTAAAGTATTTTCTTGTCTAGCACCAACCCAGTCTTTACTAAGTTGAAAAGCCGGTAATTTACTTTGACCTACAAATAAGGTATTTAGAGTTACAACTATTGTAAATGCATGATGTGTACATGCGATTGGACGGTGTCCACCAGACGATTGTTATGGTCTAATAATTTTCACAAGTTTGCATATTCTCATGGCATGACACGTATAATGATTTTGAAACTGTACTACATGTATATGAACGTTACCGCTGACCGTTATAACCGAAACCGAAGAACGAATACTAGTAAATGTGTGTGCGTCTCCAGAATGGTACTTGAGGTGATTCTGCATCTACAACTATGGCAACACCTCTCTGTAAACTCATTTGCTTTTTATTCTGACAAATTTTGTGGACAGTTGAGATTCTGACTACCGGTACAAGGCTGGAGGAGAAAGGAAGTTTAGAAGTTTTGTACCTGGTTGGAATACATTGGTCCCTAGAATGTTGTTATAGCCATATTTGGCCACGAGCTGGAATGAAGTGGACCAGGTGGCAATGTAAATAATGGCTAACCAGGATTCCAGTAGGCTGTAATTGTAACTTCTCAATGCCAGTCATTATTCTTTGATTCCCCTTATCTCTGCCTCCCAGATAGACTTCAAGAGCATCTTAATGACTGCCTTTAAGGTTGTTTATGCCAACTTGATGGTACTCGGAGGGATCATTTGGAAGCCATCAAGATTTGGCAAGGCAAGCAATCATGTAATTACATATGTTGATAGTCAAATTAATTATAGCGTCAAGTGGAAGTACCAAGCATTTCCCTGAAGCAGACGGGTATACCTGAATGCTCATTCTCCCAGAATGCATCTGGTCACTGTGCGATATGATTACAGAGTGTTAGCCTCCATAGTTGGGAGAGGAATTTCTCGCTGGCCATGTGTCGAGGAATGGACCCCTGGAGGAAAGATAAATATCCAAACAGCAGCCCTCGCCCAGGAATCAATATTGAAGTTAAAAAATGAAAAATGAATGTTTATATAGGTAACAAAATATCTTGATGACTAATAGTATGTGGTTTTTGCTGCAGAATGTAAAATCCACAAAAATATGACTGTGCAAAAATGGTTAAATGCATTTTGTACTACAATTAATAATGAAGCAAACTGTGACATAATCACTGATAATTATGCAACAATATTTAACAATGCAACAATATATAGACAGAGGTACCACAGACATAAGGCTGATGTTCCATGACCATAAAAGTTTTAAAATGAGGTACCATAACCATTAATGTGTATAAGTTAATGTGATTATAAGTACACGCTGATGTACTTATAATCATATTAGGCTGAGGTACCACAACCAGTGTGCTGCAATAATCCCTTATAAGGCAGTAAATGTTGATCTAACCTAAGTGGATTACCCATAGTACAGGTAATAAATCCATGCAACCTCTACTTCTTCCCTTCCCCTCCCCTCCCCACCATACCCCCTCACCCTCCACCCAACCATGTGTACCGGTAGTTTGTTTTCCCACATGCCGTATATTAATATTATCACAGCTCATGAATTTTTAATGTGGAATTACTATACCATTGGAATAGTTTTAACATAGCATTTCATTTAACCTACCGGTACCTGTATATTCTTTATTATTTTATAGCAGCCTGGATTGGTAAATGCTATCTTCTAAGTTAATTGCGTCAGGACAAATTAGGATTTCTTTTTTAAGGTGAGATCCCATGGGATAAAACCACTGATATAAAATATGTATACAGCTTTATTAGACTGGCTTTATGTTGTGTTGGCATTCCAGTAATGTTTTTTGAACTTGAAGGCGTACTTCTCTAATCGTAAAGGATATCCTGACTATTAGCTGATTAGGAAAAGACATGTCTGGAGCTACATGTACGTGTATTCAGTATTTTGGAATTCCATAACCTACTGGTAGGGTAATGAAATTCCCAGAATTTATCGATTTCATGAAAAATTCATGGGAATGAATTACATTGTAGTTTATGCATTAGCTCATATGAGCTCCAAAACACCAAGGGAAAAAGTAGTCTTCTTTTTCATCTAGATGTTGGGCATGCCATGTTTTCCATTCACCTGGTAATAAAGCAGTGACATAATGGCTGTTGTCCATGCGATATAACACTTCACTTTCCCATTGTCATCGACTGAATTGCCGGTACGTGACGGTCAGCTTGAGATCTGCTGGACACATGCCAACAGTGTCAACTGGTGTCCTTTCGGTGCGACCAAATTGAAAGGACAAAATGGTAAAGTAAGAATATGTGACCAAACATTGATTTGACACATCCAGTTGTTGAAGCCTGTGGGCCATAATGTTCAAACAGGAAATTGTCACAAATTAGGAATTAACAGAATGGGGTGAATGAGGATGTTCATCTACATGTACAGGACCATAAAACAAATCTTTTACTGCAGATGTTACAAAATATTTAATATTGTAGCAGCGCTCCCCTGAAAAGGATTGAGCAGTGACTAAGTCAGGAGTGCACTGTATGATCCAAGGAGACCTAGGTATACTTGACAAACAAACAAAACAATAATATAATGTTGGTATTAGCGAAAGAAATGATTCCAATTACCTTAATCCTCCCCTGCAATTTACAAGTGATGTAACATCCCCATTTGAAGAGTTCCCTGTATTTTAAGAGTGCCAATCAGTAAAAAAGAATGTTATAAAAATGTGTGTATGGTACTGTAAAAGTCCAGGTAAATAATTGCATCTATGTGTCGTCAACGTGCGAAACTAATTTTTTCCTTTATGTGTCATCTACATAATAAATAAATATACACAATTAGTTTACTGCTTTAAAGCAAGAAATAATTTGCCAATAAAGCAGCTTAGCAGTATATATGCATTGATATTTAATGTAATAGAGGGAACTGACTTATTTTTGGAAGTCATGAAGTGTGGGCACAAGATATGGAGTAGTGGTGTACTTGACCCTAAAATAAAATTCCTGCTGCAGTTTTCAAAAATTTTTAGTTTTGATCTAAAGTCGTTGCCAATCATATTGCTGTGACTAGTGACTTTAGTTAAGACAAAACTTAGGCTTAAGTATTTTTGACAACTCCAACCCTTGTTTGCATTACTGGAAATTGGGTTAAATCATCAGTAATATCTATAGTGTGTGAAACAAAGTTACACTCATGCATCCAGCTGTATGTCTGGAGAAATTTGCCCATCATAATATGTTACATGTTAAAGCCCTGGCGTCCTTGTCAGCATGGAAAGGCCTGCGTTCCCAAAGGTTTCCAGTTCTACCTTGTTTGGCAAATCCAGTTTCCTGTTTTCCTACTCGGGGGATCCGGCAGTCACAGCTGCCAGACCTGGCCTTTCTCAAGTCACCCAGCAGGATCTTTGACCCTGCAGAGTTAAAGATTACGATATATGGACAGACGAACGGAAACAGTCATAATCGGATTTTGTGTGTGAACATAGCGGACAATCAAGACGCATTGGAGTGCATGGAATTTTGATTTTCCCTTGTCAATTTTTCATGCCCACATTGGGTTGTATCTTGTTTCCATTAATGGCATGGGCAAATTCCAAAGCCCAGCACTGGACCCTAGCGACCACCTGCGCGGCTATGTCGGGTAATGATTTGCAAGGCTAGCTAATCGTAGTTGATATTTCATTTGAGCATCTGTCAGCTTTGGCAGAATAACAGATTGACGGCGGTCAAGAGTGGCCGTGATTGAATCTGTATGTTGTCCACCACTTCCATAGTTACAGGATCCCCAGAGAACACAAGTCAATGTCCATTCAGCGGGATTATTATCGGCTCCAGTGTGTAAGCAGATGAGTGGGACTTGTTTTGCTTCCAATCGAGGCAGCCAAGGGAATTATGGGGACTCGCTGCACTGGAGGCAGGCAGCCGAAGTTCAAGTATTGCGCGTTACTAATGATGAATAATACATGATGGCCAAATGGATAGAGGGTAGTTATTAGCAAGATGAATAAGCAATTTGTTACAAGTGGGTAACAAATAATAGCTGGACAAGTCCATGTGTTGTCTGTCCTCAGGGGGGAGCAGAGTAGGGGAGTCTGAAGTGGAACAGACCTCTATTGAGCCCCCAGGCTCTTGACAAGCTACTTCTAGCAAGTGTTTCAGTAGGAGCTATGACAGTGATTCATCATTTGTAGAATAATTAGTGGTTGAACATCTTGTTACAACTATCAACACCTTTCTAAATCAGTTGTTTGATTGCTTAACATGTGTGTAATCCCTAGCTCTACCCTGCACAACTCGTACCACCCCCCACTCCTGTCACAACTCATGTTAGTGTGTCTAGCAATACCGGTTTGGTAGAGGATTGGAGAATGGTGCCCGAAGTGGCAACCGACCTGCAGGCCTGGGGACCATTTCAACAGATGACTGATGCCAGCAGTAGGTGGAATTGGCTGTGGAAAGGAGACAAGCGTTCATACAGGACAGCCAGGCAAAAGAGAACAGGGCCCACGTGCTTTCCTAGGCAATAATAACATGAAAAGGCTACAGCAGTGTATTTGTCACTGGCGTAGCACCACCGCATGCAGCAAACCTCTGCTCCAAACGCTGCCACAGCAGCAGTGAGTCCTGCACAGCAGGCAGAACACATAACGGTACAGGCAGAGAGGTTTGTGGCCAAATACAGGAGTCTTGTCTAAGCGTGGTGGCTCTGGACTCCATTTGCTTGGCCTTGCTGCCTTGACTGGTTGTCACTGTCATCAGGTAGCACTGTCACTCTGGTGGACATGTGACAGAGGACAGCCCAGCCACTGTGTGAGTGACAGGACACTGGTGACACTTAACTGAGACCAGTTTGGTTGTCAGGGATACAGATACTGATAAATATTTACCTGGAAGAGAGGACTTTGTGAATGTCAGGACCCTGAACGATTACAGACTATCAGGGTATAAGAGAAATGTAGTGTATGCTGAGGATACTCATCCACTTCCACGAAAAAAGTTTCTGCCTTTACAAGCTTCTTTTATGATAATTCTACATCATGGTATTGTCTTGGATCATCTAAGAGGCCACGCATGAACGGAAAACACCCATAACAGTTGCAGATCAAAATATTCTTCTGGCATCCTTACGCCAAGCACGATCTATGTTATTGGCCTCCAGTCGTAGGCTCGGAGACATGCATTCTGCTTCATGAAGCATATTGGCATTTCCTGCTCCATTTAGAAGCTCATCCATCTCAGCTCAACTGGAACTTCTGCCGGGGCCCCAAATTGAGGGCAAGTTTCATTTCCAGCAGACATTTGGCTTGCCGAGAAGGTGACAGTAATTAATATAAAACCATGACAGAGAATCCATCAAGATTTATGAGCCTGATGGAATAGGAGAAATAGATGGTTCGGGCGCCTGACTTGGAAAGCTGATCATATTGTGCAGTGACTGCAGGGAGACACTAGCCAGGCCTTGGTGTTTTATGTCACTTGGTGACCACTCCATAAGGCAAGGCATTTGTTACCATTCGGTGGCATTGTTTGCCAGGAAAATTGCACTGCATGTCAGGTCAGATCTTATGTTAAAGGCAATAAGACTACATTAATATTGTTGGTATGCTGCCAGAGTGGCATACAGCACTGCCACTAAAGACCAATAATATTATCCTTACTTCTCATTTGGACTGAAACCTGTTTGAGTCGGTGTAGTACATGGTGCTGTCTTGCAGACATTTCTTGGAAAAGTAATGCCACAGAACATATGGACATAAGCATCTGGGATAAAGCAGCTGACCTTGCCGACTGACTTTGCCTTTGCCGCTGCCCAGTGCACATGCAGCATAATGCACCTAGTAGGCTTGGATGATTGAGACGAAACAAATCGTATCGTGTAGCAGTGTCCACGGGCTATCACCTTCTGTGGGAGAATTTCCACGCGCTGCATGTGGGATATCTGCCAGATAAACAGGATAGAGCTTGTTTCTCATTGGATGGTGAGGTATGACATATAAATCAATAACGGATGGGCACCCCCTCCCTTCTCTGCTCCAGCAAGCTGCTCTCTCTTCATACATCTGATTGGAGATCACGCTGCTGCTACTGCTTCTTCGTTTATGGATGCATGCAAGGCTTACTTGGGACAAGTTATCCATCTCCAAGTGGTTTCGGCTGGCAGATGGGGAAACAGGAGTCATGTATGGCTAATAACCTTATAAAGGTTACCGTTACTTATTTGTGACAACATACAACTGCAAGCCAGGTTCCACTGGCCATGTTAGCCAGCAGCAGCCCTATTACTTTCATTATGGGATTATCTTATGCACCTGTATAATCACCTGACAGCCCAGGTAAACAGCTGCCTGTCAGAAGGAAAGCATTGCAGGGAACTGTAATTACCCAAGACTTATAGCCACCTAGTTTGATAGACAGGTGCAGGTTGCATCACCACTTCTATTCCGCTGGGCCCCAGGTAGGCCTTTTATCACCAGTTGCATCAGCTCTGGCTAAGAAGGGGCTGCAGCCAGAGAAGGATTAATCTACAGCCAACCATGACAGCAGTAAGTAGGAATTATTGCTAATGTCACTCATCACTGTATCTCGCCATCTTGGTATTATACATGTCAAGCCGATTTTTATTCATGTGATATTCAAAGTTATTCAAGTGAAATTTTTTGAACCAGTGTTCACTAACGAATTAGCTTTACCTTATACTCCTTTATCTTACCCACACTATGCTGTTAAAGTTCTAATATTCCTGGTATTACACAAAAATTTAAAATAGCCCGCAGTTACCCTTTAGTGTATCAACTTGATTACTGGTTTGCTTTAAATTTGCACCTTTAAAAATATAGCCATCATACATTTAACTTGATACACTGATTGCTCCTAATAGTATTTATAATTATTCCTCTTTTGTCTGACTTTTACAGTCAACAGGTGGCAACATTTACAAATTCAAGGAAACAATGAATTTTACCTGGTAGTGATATATATGTCTTGGTCTGATGATGGAACTAATACTTCCCCATTTTACAAAATATATCAGGAAATTTGGTCTCTGCAGCTATTGCATTTATTGGGAAGTAAATTTAGAAATGAAGATATGATGGACATGAGCTTCAGTTGTAAATCTTCAATGATTTGCACAGTTACTATGCAGTACATGCGTTTGTACTGCACACCTTCTGCTCTGCATGCAATCACTTATCCCCCTGCTCCCCCGGCAAACACATTTGTACACACATGGAGCTGAGAACATGCCTTATGCAGGCCTTTAATTTACAATTGAAAATAAACTACTACTACTACTACTACTACTACTACTACTACTACCACTACTACTACTACACTATTACTACCACTACTACTATTACTATACTAATAACCACTTTTTGCCAAAAGAACTATTGAATAGTCTTTTATACATCCTACTTTTAAGTCATAAAGCACAGAATACTGTGCTCTGAAGAGGCTTTAAGTATAGGATATAAATGTATAAAGCTACAAATGTCAAGAAGCAATGATGGACTGTGTAAGATGTGTTCCCTTGATGTGGGTCTGGCACTTTATTTAATGTTGCTTGAGTACCATGAGCATGAGTGAAGTTCATCAGGAACATTGCAACAGAATGGTTCAAGATTTAAACTTTTCCTTCTGAGGGCTTTCAATATATAGTGTCAACTTATAATTAGCTAAACTCTCTAACTTTTAGTTGTGATACATAGGTATAAAATAACAGCAGAATTAAATTAATATTTACACAGTAATCACCTAATGCTTTTTTTCCGTTTTGTGCAATATAAATAATACCAGTGAAGTTTTGTGCAATATAACCTGATGTTGAAATTGTTCAAAAATATTTTGATTGTCTTTTATCTTTTATCATTTTCACATCTTACTTAAGAGTAATAATACAAAGGAAAGAAGAAAATGCAACACATCTCTGTGCAGTGAGTACAAATGTAACTACACAATGAAACATGTCTTGAAAGACCACTGCCATGACAGCCTACCTGTCTTGAAAGACCACACATTCTCGGCAGAAGGTCCTCTATGTCTGTGTATTTGAACCTGTTCCCAAAGACCACCTGTCTTGAGAGACCACGTTTATGGCCAATGGAGTGGTGTTTCAAGACAGGTTCTACTGTATTAGGCAGGTACAAATTTATGCTTGGTACATGTTAACTAAGGGCCAATTTATAGACAGCACATATGGATAAACATCCATAAAATTCCTCATATTTTGTTTGATGTACAACATGAATATCAGTATTATATATCCAGTGTAGATGTTTTCTTGCGACAGTGATTTATCAATTTGTACTACCCTGTATTTCACAAAAGGCACCTGGGGTTCATTCTCATGGAGCAGTGTAGTTTTACACATTTACAAGCAAGGCCAGAATAGAAGCTGGGCCTTCGTTGGCAAACTATCTGATTGTCAAATGTACAATTACTTGTGCTGCGCCGTTGATTGATGCACTGCACCTTACCATATGACCAGCAGGAAGGTCCATTATCATGGCGAGTAATGCCCTGCGGCAGTGACACATAAAATACAGTCACATTTGGTCCTGCCTTCCTTTGAAGATGTCACACAGGAAACAGGTTTATTTCACCGGCTCACAAGCTGTACATACCAAATTAGGGAGAAATTTTTCCGCCAGGCATATTAATGTGAGAACCCATAGCACTGACACAGCCATCATGATGTCAGGGTATATGCACTGTATATAAATATATCTACGGGTATATATATATTTATATGTATGTATATACACACATACATAGGCATACATATTTGTGTGCATGCAGCTTGCTAATGGATGGTTTATATATATGTAAGCTCACATTATGCATGATGAGCATGTCAAACTCAAGTGCAGGACACAAAATATGGAACAATGTACTGATGAAAGAAGAAACTTATAGACATGTTTGAATTAAATTTTGCGTCAAGATACTTATTTTTACATAAATGTTGCAGCTGCCTTATAACTTAAAAGCCCTGTCCTATTAAATTCTCTCCGAGGAATAAAGCCAATCTGAGTTAAAATATGTACACTACACAAAATAAGTTAAGGATATTATATATCCTTAACTTTTTTGTTAAGGATATATAAGATAAAGATACTATATATCCTTAACTTTTTTGTGTAGTTCATGTATGCTACACAAAAAGTTAAGGATATATAATATCCTTAACTTATTTTGTGTAGTGTATATTTTATATAATCATTGGTGATGGCAGCTAAATATGCTTTCCAAGGAATGAGTCCTAGAAAGTGGAACTTGGAGGAATATAGCATTTGCATGAAGATGCATGAATCACCACCGCATTATTAAAGTCTAAGTGCATTTTCAGAAAACAAAAAGGCCACCAGTATAGGCATCAGTATTGTAGCATGACCATGGTTATTTTACCAAACAGTATATATGTACATTATGTACATGTAGACACCCATTTAACGCAATCCAGCTATCAGAGAGAATCTGTCACATATTGAATTGCTACACACTATTGAATTGAATCGCTACACACATACATAGAAATTGCCTCATAAGGGCGATATTGCATTGATGAGTCACATGAGGTTATAGACCCGTTTCCGAAAAGCACACAGACAAGATTATATTCAGTCTCTTATTACATGTATTAAAAAGCTCATCTGTGACATTTTGGGGCAGTCAATGTAACTCTTTTGCTGACAACTTTCAGATGCCATATTCTTGAATCATTCTTCCTTATAAATTATTATAGCCTTTCATTTTCATGAATCCGTGCCCAGATATTTTATACCCTAGCTTATCAAACACAGGCAGTCTTTACGAGGAAATAAATTGCCCAATCACAGAGAAAGAAGTGAGCATTAATCTTGATATACTGAGCACAAAGGGTTTATTAATTCCTTTGCTCTGTGGAACTGTGTAACAGAATAAATCATAATGGGAAACATCAGTTGCAGTTTATCGGCGGTACAATAACGGCAGTCAAAATTATTAATTCATTCTTTTGCGACAGATGTGCTTGAGCAAACCCAATGTGGGTGACATATTTGGTGTGTGGTGTGCGGTTTGTATTTTTGCAGTCTTCTCTATTCATTTGTAAAAATGACATGTAGGCAACTATTAGGATCTCTGCATATTCAGTTTGCCTTTCATCTTTCTCGGAAAAGCAGACAACAGGGGCATTACTAATGCCCTGAAAAAAGATAGATGAGGGAAATGGGGGCAAAGATATTGATCTGGTTGTGATCCGCAAGTGGGTGCTTGATTGAGTTGGTACTAGGCTATGCAATCCTAGGGTTCTGTGTAGCATTTTTTTTTTCATTCAATTGCTTAAGCAAATCTGTCCAAACAAAGCGGCACCTGCCATGAGCTACGAACACCTGCTGAGAAAGCCCCTGCGTCTCACTGTTCCTTATCAAAGGGTTACACCAGACACAATGAGGCATTTACAAATTCACCTGTTGGAAAACACACAAGAAAACAGAATGGCTATTGTCCATGTGTAAAACTTGGCAGTGTCAGAGTGTGTGCAGGCCTACCATTCCTTCTACACAGCATAATTGCCACCAAAGTGCATTATTATTATTACAACAAAACAATTAGATTTCATGTTACATTTTAACCTTTATCTTAATATGTTCCGTCAGCTGCAAGGGAATTAGGTTGTAAATTTAATAAAAGCTTTGCCTAACTAGCAGTTATGCAGTTTATATTAATATATTAATGTTTGTAGTTAATTCTTTGCATATACTGTAAATGTTTGTCCAATGAGATGCATTTGGGAATATTGTATTAAAGGTTTTTCCACACTTTGTCATTGATGACAGTGCCTTTTGCAAGGTTTTATCTAGATTTACATTACTTGAGGTATTCATCATTGACAGAAGAAGTGTTCTATGAATATGTGAATACCACTACTTTTGAAAGATACTGGTGTGAACAAAATTCAGTTGTTGCTCATTTGAACCGTTAGTTCTCGTGAAGTAGTTATCACATACAATTTTTGTTTGGTGCTTAAATTTTATGAACCTGTAAACATGATATATCTACATTGTTTCACCAGACTTTGTCTTATGATGTATACATGGTTTTATCCCATATACTTACAGAATCTTCAAACTACCAGTAAGTGTTACTCTTGTTGATTTGTATTTACACATTTCCAGATGCTGTGACACAAGCATACAGTTAATTATTCAAATCTTGATACAGCTGGAGGAAGCCCCATGTTTGCTGAATAGGACATGTAGGTCTGGGCACAGATCATCAGAGCACCAAGTGCTTTGATATTTCCAGCTGCTATTATTAAATTCTGTCTCCATGGCAACAATCACATGTATTAACACTGCGTAAAACCAGGCGGCTGTCATTTATGGAATGAGCGTGATGAATAGAGGGAATGAACCAAATAATAAATCTTCGCAGCAGAAAGACTGCTTCCATTGTTCAGCCGTCTGGTAATTATAGGGAACGCGAACAAGATGTTTGGCGCAGCAGAAATAATTTGCGCCTCTGACATTTTCATTCCTGCCTTGACACGCCATCAAGGACCTTTTCAGATGTTGTGACCATGGAACTGTTTGGACTAGAAAACGTATCCAGGGCAGTAAGAAGTAGCTGGCACCAAATCAGAGATAAACAAGTTCATATTAATACACTGTAATGTGGTGTACTTCAATGTGAAGCTATACATACATCACCTATAGAGCACAGACACTACAGACTGGAAGAAATAGGAGATCTGACATGGTGTCATGGAAAAATCAAAAATTGACCTCAAGTGAGGCATGTACATGGGGTCCAATGTGGAAATGAACCTAATTTAGAGTAAAAATGGCACAGTGGAAAAGGTGTTGTATAAGAAATACTGTTTTATTGGAATACACTTAAAACTAGGAATTTCCAATACAACAAGTGTATCAGTGCCGTTGAATGGATGTCAACCTGCTGTTTTTGAAGCATTGTAACCCTTAAGCATGTTAAGAGCAAACAAATGACTATTGGAAATGTTCGTCTATACATGCCACAAAGGAATGGCCTTTAGTTTCCGTATGCTTTTTCGATTACCCTGAGGAGAAATCTTTTCCTGGCGGCACATTCCTGTAAATGCTTCCCGCTTTCCGCTTCTAAATATCCCTGCGTGGCCTCCGTCCTGGTGCATGTAATCACCAAATGAAACATTTCCCAATGCGATCATGTTATTTGGCCAGTGATCCCCTAAAGGGATTTGCTGGAGCATTTCTCATGTATCGCCAAATTGGACTGGACAAAAACTGTCACCATTTTCATCCTAATATGAGCTCACTCCTCTGTTACCCACCCCCCACCCCTTTCGTTCTCTTGCACTGGTAATGGACTTTAGAGTGCAGTGGTTGTACACACTCTGTCCTTGGTAAAGGGGCCCACCGCCTACAGGGAAATTGTTTTGTTTTTCTGGCAGGGCAAGCAACATAGCTTCTGCTCTTTACTGTTTAGCACACATGTCCTTTTTGGAACCGAACCTAAATTTGGTCACTTATTAATAAGGAACTTATTGTGGAAAGTCTAATGTTTCTCTGTATTCATATTATTGGGGCATCCCGTCCTTTGACGGGATCCCCTATGGGCTTGTTATTTTGTTAAATTGGAAGTAATATGGTTTACTTAAATTTCTGGTTTTGGTCTGAATAATCCAAATTTACTAATAACAAAATGACAGTTCAAAAACGATTGTGATGTTGCCGTATTTTAAATATTTAGATCTAATATAATTGTGAATCTGGCAAAAACTAAAACACAAGCATGCGCATGTAAATTGTACAGATACATGTATTTCCTGATTCTTCTTCACCTGTTGTATTTCAGGTGCAATACCGGTAATTTTGTGAATGCATTTCTTGGAAGCTCTTGTTTGCTGCACTGAAGGACTAAATAGGGAATGATTTGATTTAGACCCAGTGGTGGTACATGTAACAATAGCAAAATTGGACCCAGCAGCATGCATGCAATGAGGTTAAAATATTCTGGTCCGTTTGGCTGCCGAACATGGGCAAGTCCCCACTTTCTTGTAAACAAAGGTCCATGTGGTTCCTGTTACATATATATGCCGATACCACTGTTGTAGGTACCGGATGACAGCGCTTTATTGTTGAAATTTTTGGATACACGCAAGCCCTTGCAGTCGCTCACTGCACTTCTATTAGGACATGTATGGTATATGTATATTTTTTTATATACACACATACATAATAGAATAATAGATGGCTCATGCTTTAGCAAAAAGTGAACATACATGTACAAGCTGTAGTATTATGCTGCTAAATATACTATCAAGTGCCAGGTGCAAGACTGGATGTGATATAAACATGATAAATGAATGTGCATAGTGTAACCGAAGATGTAACATTTAGCATCAGACTCTATGATGTCCATATTGGCTCTTTATTCTGGTTCTATCTCCACCAGATTCCAGTCCATATTTGCTGTCATGGAACACCATGTTTCTGTTGTTCAACCATCGTCAGTTTTTGTGTTACTATTCAGTCCCTCCCTCTCTCCCTCTGCTCTCTTCTCTTGTCGCGAAAATGATGTCAGATTGGATTGCTTTTCCATTAGTGCGCCAGGCAAAACTGTCCTTTGAAGAGAAACTCAACGCAGTCGATTGCTTTTTATGTCAGCTGAACATTATAAGACTGCATTGGGGCCGGATTGTTAAATGGCAGCAACAGTGATAGTTCAGTGACATTTGGGACTAGCCAAGTACCAGAACTTATACCCAGATACGTTCTCTTCATGAAACTGGTTTGGAGGGTCCTGATACATGTGATTCTGGTCATTATATTAAAGGGGAAGTATTAGCTTAGGCTTGTGTAACGTATTAACCCAAAGCTACAGGGAAAAATATTTTATCTCCTATGATGGTTCTCAGGGCTGCTATTATAGGCAAATGGGTAATACATATATTGGATTATAGATACCAGAACATCATAAATCTAATTTATGACCGGACTCCTGGACTTGGCTGATGTGGTTAACAGTGGTTTTGGACAAGGATATCAAACATCAGGTTTTCATGTTAACTCTTTTATCTCTTGATGGCTGGAGTACTAGTAGATTTACAGTATTAGATATTTCTATAATTATTAGTACTAATTCTGCACTAAAGTACAGTATACATGTAGCATTTTTAAAATATATGTATTTAATATATTTTATAATGTTTTTGTTACCCTTTTAATATACTCATAAAAGGGAGCTTCACATCCAAAGTGAACTCTTCATTTGGTTCCTGATGGTACCTTAATTATCATAAAGGCTTAATACATTGAACCTGTTCATGTGCATGACAGTATAAAACCTACTTGAACTTATAGCCACATGCCCAATCAAATTCTGAAATGTTAGCTTTTAGACCCCCCCCCCCCCCTTTCCTTACAGCACACTGTAATGTACCACTTTTGGCTTTTATTAATTGCTGAATTCAGACAAAAGAACCACTCCTGGGAAATATTGTTTGGATTTATGATTGCTGTTTCAGTCATAACAAAAGACAGACCAATAGCGCTGCAGGGCATTGTTTACAGTTTGGGCTAGACTGGCCTTTTGTGAGTGGGTCTTGTTACCATGGCAACCTGCAATTAATTGCTGGCTGTAATGTCCATTTCTATAATCCCCCCACCAGTGCCCTTGTTATGTAAAAGCAGATGGTTAGTACATTTAGGACCATACCCTTAAAAGGGAACCAACAACATGCACATGTGTGTAATCCAAACCCAGGAGAATCATTCCTTGAACATAAGGGTTTAATAGGTTTGTAATAATTTTCCTAGAACAGTAGTGTTTACACAAAACACCAGTAATTATTTTTTTTATCTACAATATAAAGATATATATCCGTTATCTATAACATGTGTAATAGATAATATATATGTAGAAACAAGATAGCTATTGGTATTATTTTCAAAACAGAAAACTTTGGCTTTGGTATGTCGGCATCATGGATATATACAGTGAAACGTCTCTTGAGAAACCATGGCCATGAGATAAACACCTGTCTGGAAGGGCCACAAAGTCCTGTCAAAAGGTCCCACATTTCAATGCAATTGAAGCTGTATCGAAGACCGCCTATACATTGTTCCTTGAGAGACCATTTTTATATCCAAGGGGCTGTCTTTCTAGACGGCTTTCAATGTAATTAAATCTAGGCATTTGTACAGTAGTTCCTCTATTTTAAGACCACCCATGGGACCAAGAAAATGTGGTCTTATATTGCAGGTGGTCTTAAAATAAAGGTGATTTAACAAAGAAAATTGCCTTTTGGG
>JAAUYG010086363.1_pt1 | contig 19607 bp, 17 predicted proteins | sample 7278091 | NCBI WGS metagenome assembly JAAUYG01 (sample SAMN14350201, study PRJNA611818) | marine sediment metagenome | isolation source: surface marine sediment (0.6m) | place: French Polynesia: Moorea | collected 2018-08
CTCTTTTTTTTACAGTTTTTACCCCCCCCCCCCCCCGGGGGGGGGGGGGGGGTTTGTTTTGTGTTTTTTTTGGTTTCTTTTGTGTGTTGGGGCCGCCGGGGGGGGGGGGGGTCTGTTTTCAGTGTATATAGGGTACTTTTGAAAGTTAAGGGGTTAAGGTCATTATGGGGTCATTCGGTGCATTTCCGCTTTCGCCAACCTTGTCGTAGAGCGAAACGGAATGAAATTTGGGCCTCGGGGTTGAGCATACAGTGTATAGATGGTACTTTTGACACTTAAGTGTGCTTACGGTCATTTGCTCCATTTTAGATTTTCAGTAACATTGTATCTCGAAAAAGGCAGGTCTTAGAGCGAAACGTACACCTTAATCTCTGTTATCCAGTTTTATGTGGCCATTGTCTGCCATATTGTCAAGTAGAGCGTCAAAGGCCCTGTCCTTCTTCTTTTTTTTTTCCTTTTTGAAAAAAAAAAAACTTTTTCCAATTTTTACCGAATCTTTTTTCCTTTTCGTCAAGATGGGTACCGATGGGAGCAACAACGGCAAAACGCTACTGCTTCAAATCGACTATTTTTTCATTTTTGATTTTTGCCAGCATGGGACCGACCATATGCGAGGAAAAGTGTCAAAAACGCTACTCCTCCTTCAAATTGCTTTTGAATTTGTCCAAGATTCTCCTGAATTTTCGTCTCAGTGATCCTCACAAAAGTTCTGTTTTGGGTGTTTGAAATTTTGAATTTCTGATTTTTAATATATATATATATATTTTTTTGCGAAATTTGATATTAATCACTTTACCCTATGGGGAAACGAAAAACTTCAATTATCCGCAAAACGAGCCGCCGTAGAGTGAAACATGGGACTTGTGGGTGGTAGCAGAACTTATATGGGGTACCTTTGACCTATTAACGTGCAAGATCATTTGGGGTCATTCGGTGAACTTACGATTTTTGAAGATTTCTGCCTAATGATAAGAGCTACGGAAAACATTCGAACAGCTATAAGAGCTAAAAGGTGAGGGATAGACATGTAATAACTGTTAGATACTGATACGAAACCATATTTAGAGAATTCATCGGTGCATTTACATTTGACCTTGAGCGACCTTGAAAGGTCAGGGTCAGTTCGATTTCGAAGCCTTATCTCTCATAAACGAGCGGAGTTAGGCCATATTTTACTATTGACCCTTAATAGGAAATGATATATGGGGAGTCTATTTTTGCATTCACATTTAACATTGAGTGGCCTTGAGGGTCAATATCAAGGTCACTTAGTCACTTAGATCTCAACGCCTTATATCTCGTAAAGAAGCAGAGTTAGGCCATATGTTACTATTAAACATTAATAGAAAACCATATTTGGGGAATTAATTGGTGCATTTATTAGTTTTGACCTTAGTGACCTTCAAAGGTCAAGGTCACTCAGATTTCAAATCCTTATATCTTGTAAAGGAGCGGTATATATGAATAGGAAACTATGAATGGCGAGTTCAATTACATCATCACATTTGACCTTCAGTGACCTTGAAAGGTCAAATTTAAAGTCACTCTGATTGCAAAGCCTTATATCTTGCAAAGGAGCAGAGTTAGGCAATATGTTACTATTTAACATTAATAGGAACTCATGTATGGGGAGATGATCAGTGCACTTAGATTTCACCAGTGTACATTGAGTATCATTAAAGTGATATTATTATATATAAATATGTGGAATCTTCAGTAACACTGAAAAACGAGCGACCGTAGAGCGAAACGGAATGAAATTTGGGCCTCAGGAATGAGTATTCAGTGTATACAGGGCATTTTTGACAGTATAAGTACCCGGTACTTGAGGTCTTTCTGGTGTCGTTCGATTTTCTATTTTCAACAAGCTTGTATCTCGAAAACGGATGGTCGTAGACCGAAAGAGAATGAATTATGGGCCTCCGGGTGAGTATTCAGTGTATACAGGCTACTTTTGACAGTTAAGTGCTTGAGGTCATTCTGGGGTCATTCGGTGCATGTCCGATTTTCGACGTTTTATCTCGAAAATGGATGGTCATAGAGCAAAACGGAGTTAAATTTTACTTTCGTTGCTTGGTATTCAGTGTATACAGGGTACTTTTGAGAGTTAAGTGATTGAGATAATTCTGGGTCATTTGGTGCAGTCCGATTTTCGCCATCCTTGTATCTCGAAAACACATGGGCCAGAGTGCAATAGAGTGAAATTTGGGCCCCAGGGGTGACTATTCAGTGTATACAGAGTACTGTTTATAGTTAAGTGCTTAATGTCATTCTGGGGTCGTTGGGTGCTTTTTCGATTTTCGACAAGCGAAAAAGCGTACGTTGGTCGTAGAATGAAACGGAGTGACATGTGGGCCTCGGAGGTGAGTCCCAGGAGGTGTGTATTTAGTGTATACAGGATACTTTTGAAGTTGAATACTTCAGGTAATGCTTGGGTCGGTCGGCGTATTTCCAATTTTCAACAAACCTTGTATCTCGAAAACGGTAGGTCTTAGAACGAAACATACACCTAAATCTCTATGTTATACAGTTTTACGTGGCCATTGTCTGCCATCTTGTCAAGCAGAGAGTCAAAGGCCCTGGGCGTCTTGTTTCTTTTTCCAATGCACTTGACTAAAAATTGTTATCGTGGAACATTTGTGTAATGTTTTCAATAGTCGTCAAGCAGGACGTGAAGATCCCTGGGTTTCTTAGATCATGTAGATGAACTCAGGGTTACTTGCAGGCATGTCTTGCATGCTCTCCGTCATGATAAAAAATCAGCAAAAGCCCTTATGCGATATCAAATCCTTATGATATCAAATTACAAATTCACAAGTATAAAGTTTAGCACGAAGTATTAAAGCCATTTAGTGGGGTCATTTCTCTTTAGTGTGTTAAAAATTTCTTCATCCGTTTTGTATTGTGACTGAATCACAGCGTTATTTTTGTGTAAGGCTACCAACGATCATATATTCCTAGGAATATAGGATCGTTAGTGAAACTCAGACGACAACAAGATCGAGAACTTCCGTCTGAAAACTCAGGTTTCTCGGAAACTCCTGCATGCATCAAGGCCGAATTTATGGGAAGTTACCTATCGACAACATAGTTCTCTATATCTCCAGATCTCCTTTTCGCTTTTTTGAAATTTTCAACTTTTAATTATTTTTTTTTATTCTTTTAAGGTTAACATGGTGCCACATGGGAGCGAAAATCTTTAAACGCTACTCAAGTTTTCATCCGTTTTCAAAGCACACTTCATGATAAATGTGGTAGTATTTGGGATATACGTGCTATTAAATTTTGCCGGTCACCCAAATATTAAAAATTATGCTATTTTTACATTTTTTCAGATCACAGGACCATATGGAACTGCAATTTTCAAAGTGTTGCTCCTCGTGCAATTCTCGTCCGATTTTAAAGTGTCATAAATACAGGGTAGAATGCAGCCTGTCACCTGTATTCTACCCTTTGATAAAGTGCCATTCAGATGTGTTGGAATTTTGGTATTTTTTCTTAACTCAGTTGCTGCTAATTTCAAAACGCTACTACATGTACTACTACTAAAGTTTTCAAATACAGGTTTATACTTTCCTTGCCAATAGGCCACGTTTTAGAAACAAGTGGGAAAATCCTAATATCTCCAATATCTCGAAAACGACTGATCATCGAGCGATGTTTTTCGTGTCAGATTGTTTGCGTCCGGCTTCGGAGTAATTCGGTACACTTTGAAATTTTTTTGATGTTAAGATTTCCGAAAGGCCACTTCACCCACAGTTTAAGTCCAACGCGTATGAAAGTTTATGATAATTGGGGGAATGCATGCTATTACTATTTGCATGGCTATCTACTAAATTAAAAAAATATATACAGCAGTTTGAAGATATCACTTCTGCTGCATTACCATTCGGCATAAATCGAAGTAGGCTTGTATTATTTGGTTTCATCTTGCAAAGCATCCACAGTGCCAAGGCTCCATGGCATCTTGTTAGGTGAAATCTAGTATTTCCCACTTTTGAAATGTAGCAACATGTAATGTTGTCTTTAATGGCTACCAGACTTCTTTTTCACGGTGTTCACATTGTGTTTTCAGCCTTCGGTAGTTTCCACCCTTGGGGTCAGGGTCGTGAAGTCGTGCTGTTGGGGCAAAGCGTATGTAAGCGCGGGGGTGGGGGTAATCATATGCATTTGTTTTGAGAGATGAGTGGTCGAGAAAAAATGCACACATATAAAATTTTTCAACTAGAACTAGCTAATACTTTAATTTGCCAGCTTTGGAACTACGTAATCCATGTGGTTGGTGCATTTGCAAAACTGTCTTTGATTCTTATAAAACGACTTACACATGTAAATGTATAGAGATGTCACATGGGTAGGCCTACTGGAAATGCTGCCCTAAAACAAAAGTTCAAGCGTTGCCTGTCCCTCGCAATATCTTCCCCTTCTTACTACATCAATAGATGAACTGCAGCATTTATGTTCGAAGGGAACATACTGCTACTACTACTACTACTACTACTACTACTACTACTACTACTACTACTACTACTACTACTACTACTACTACTACTACTATTACTACTACTACTACTATACATTCAAATAAAAATTTGTATGTATGTTTTCCTGTGCATGCTTTTCTCGGTGTTCTGTTTTAATCGAATGCAATGTACTTTCATGCACTCGGCATACTTCCAGAAAGTTGATGTCTATTTAAGGATTAAATTACACATTTTTGTCCAATTTCAGGTGAAGCGGTCCAGTCTTCTAAAGGTCACATATTTATCGGCCGTTCTGAAATGTTCTGTGCTTACACCCAGTTTAAACTGGGCATAATTAACATTAGCAGCCTAACTTGCATCACAATAGTTAAGTGTTTCATAGATTGTTCTGGCGCAAGCATTGATTTTGTAATTAAGTAACTTTTTGGCATAAAAATGTGAGAATAAAATCATTTGGATGCTTAAATGCTAAGTCTGAATTGCACCCATTGGACTATATTTAAAGAACATTGTTAATTTAACCTTTTTGTGTACTTTGACTTTAGCTGTATCATACGGGAAATGCAGGAAATGGAGTCAGAAAGTTGCAGCCACTTCCACCACATGTTATTCCAGTCTACAATGTACAGGTGGACAGACTAGTCACTCCCTTGGTGTGGTGTACTGGACGGTCGATTCTCCAAGGAGGGGATGAGGTATTTTTGAGCTTATTGAATTTACATGTGAATGGCAAGACCACTTTTGGAGGAATACAGGTTGTTGCAAGTCGGTCCTTCAAACAGCTTCCCCATGTGCCGAACTTTCATTATCAGAATGATGTCGCCCACTGCTTCCGCTCAGATCTCTTTTCCTTTTCCATAGCATTACCCTACCATCTGCATTTATGTCACATACATTGACAAAAGGATATGCAGTTAGCACAAGCTGTCAGAGGATTGTGTGGGGGATATCCATCAAAAGAGACACAAGAATTACAGGAAGCTTTGAAGGAATCGCTGTCTGCTGGAGCAATATATCTCTATGGTACAAATTTGAATGTGGAAATTCACAATTATGAAGTACTGCCCAGACAGCCTGGGCACGCATAAGCGTACACGTCCATCGACAAATGTGCTTAGGGTGTTCTTATTTTCATTTAATATTATTAACAGCCTGGACACGCTAAGGTGTACACGCCCATCGACAAAGATGCTTAGGGTGTTCTTATTTTCATTTGATGTTATTAACGTGATACAGCTAGTGGCCATTGTATTTTATAAGACCAACCGTTAAGCCAGAAAATATGGCCTCACATGGAAGGTGGTCTCACAATGGATGGGTATGGTCACATTGAATAGAATGAACGGTCTTAAACTAGAGGTCTGCAAATGGAGGGGTCTGAAAAGTGACAGGGATCACACATGTTCCGATTTTTGTCAAACTTCATAAAATATACAAAAAGAAACTTAAGGGCAATAAAAAATGGTTTTCTGTAAATAACACTGATCAGCAACTATCATAGGAGTTATCAATTGTTATTATCTCACCCTGTCTACTGTTTTTCACTTGTTTTGTCAGAATGCGTGGACATAGTACCATGATCGCATACTTTATATGAGGGTGGGGTATCTGTAAATTATTCCAGTATGAGATACACAATGAGCCATGGATTTTCTTCCAGGGAAGAAGAGCCTGCTGCAAAGATGTCCTGCTGGTAGGGTACTACTGTCCCCGAATAAAGGTTCGACGGTTATTTTTTTGTTTACTAACATTCGGAAAGAAGTCATTATGATTTAAAACTTTCTGCCGTCCATATACCCTTGTGTGGAAGAAAATTCAGAAAAATGGGAAATAATTGAAACTGGAAAATTTGCAAACCCTTTATGTGATCTTGTAGAGACTGCCCCTGTGGCTGTGCTTAAGTTTTAACCACTGTGTGTGTGTTCACTGCTGATTTCAGAGAAATCGTTTGACATACACACATATATATCCTACATATTATGTCAAAGAGAGATCAGAAAATTCGAGAAATAATTTGACTGTTATAATTTTTGAATATCTGTAGCAGGTCTCGTGAGGTAACTACTCCAATCGCATCAGTGTCCTCATATTTTGGCAGCTATATGGGCTTTGCGTTAGAAGTAGTCTACAATTCTTTCAATCAAATGGTCGTGACCATATACGTTGATTTTCCAACACAAACGCAAGTCGATGGGTTGCTGGTGGTAATGGTTTGACGTGCTGGTGGTGTGGACTTTCCAACACAAAAGAAAGTCGAAGGGTCGATGGTGGTGCTGAATTGGCGTGTTGGTGGTGTGGATTTTCCAACACAAACGCAAGTCGATGGGTTGCTGTTGGTGCTGGTTTGAATTTTCCAACACAAACGCAAGTCGATGGGTTGCTTTTGGTGATGGTTTGAATTTTCCAACACAAACGTAAGTCGATGGGTTGCTGCTGGTGCTGGTTTGACGTGTTGGTGGTGTGAATTTTAGGACACAAACGCATGTATCTGGGTTGAGGTGTGCATGTGTTGTCACCTGTGCCCTACCAACCCCATGCCCCATCATACGACCCCCCCCCCCCCCCAACACACACACAAACTCCCACAAGCACGATCCTTATTTCCCGTCAAACGCTCAGCGCCGTCGCACCGGAGGGCGACATTATGCGCCTCCCTGCAGCGTGCGGGTGGCTACCGGACTCCGCGTTCAACCCAGACAGCCACAGGGCAGAACAGCACAATACAATGGAATGCCACCTTAAAACTCGACCCCCTAGCCACCCCTCCGGAATAAACACTACTTATGTTACCCCACTAATAGCTTGCGTGCTTATAGGTTATTGTGCTTCAGAATTACAAAAACACCGGAGGAATAAGACCACCTTGTTCTCGACCATGGTTTGTAAATCCTGGTTTCCACTGTACAGACTGTATGTGGCGCGTGGTTACAGCCTTCCTTTCTGGTTTTAATGAATAAGAAGATATAGAAGACTGAAAGTTTAAAAATTGCTTACACGTATACGTAATCACTGGTGCATTGTGTAGTGAACTTCTAGAGGAATAAGATGTGTTGAATGTTTCCGGGGGGGACCCCCTTTCTGGTAGTAGGTATACAATAGCCATAAATTATTTGAGCTTTTTCTGGTTGTCTGGTGTGGTGCCACCAATTTTGTGCACGGCATACATATATATATTTATATATATTTAATTTCTGTTGTCGCTTGTTCACTTATATGTTCAAACGTCCCATAAATTGAAAATGTCATCAAATGGTCATCTCTTTTCCTCGTAAGTGATTGGATGTTGTTCATACCCCATAGTAAAAGAAGATGCGAACCGCATCTACCGACGTCATGACTGTATATGTGCATGTGTTTTTATAACTGAGCCACGTAACATGTATCTGTAACAGCAGGTGCACTACTTTGCTACATCATTTGAACGATGATGATGTTTCTAAAGTCGACAGCGCTAACTTTAACATTTAACGCTGACTTCCAAATATAGCTTTCATAATAGCTTAGCCTAGCCACATACGTAAGGTAATAAATATGTGAAAAAATGTTTCACACGTATTGATAATGAATAAGCCCAGCTGGGATTGCAACTGCATGGTGCTCCAGCCTGTGATATTGGTATGCCTATCTGAGGGCTTCAATGCTTGGCTAACCGAGTGAACAATGAACCGGGCACCTCTTGAAATATCAGTGAACATATTGATTAGCCGTAGCGCCCATCCCTACTAAAATAGGTATTAACATACATGTACATGTAGATATAGTATAACCTCACTTTTTTCCCACCTCAGAATCAAGACCGCTTACTACCAGTATCAAAACTGTATATTCAATATAAGGTGTCTCACAAATAAGAGTATTGAAGCAATCCAAGATTTTTTTTCATTGAGCCTTCCATACGTGTATTTATTACATAACATGAAACAAGTATCCAATGAAGAGATTGGAAAAAGAACCTACTTACAGCAGTGTCAAACTTCGTGATCAATATGACTACATACCAGTGAACACGTACCCGACACAGCATACCTATCACCTATATCCATACCCTGCTACATAACTAGCTATACTGTATCATTGATCATATATAGTTTTGGCCTACAACCTTGCTGAAATTGGTTACTTTGTTACTAGAAGAAGAAGAAGAAGAAGAAGAAGAAGAAGAAGAAGAAGAAGAAGAAGAAGAAGAAAAGGAAGAAGAAGAAGAAGAAGAAGAAGAAGAAGAAGAAGAAGAACAACAACAACAACAACAACAAGGAGTAGGAAAAGATTAAAATAAGTTGTGAGTCGATTGGTCTATTGTGGGTGATGTTAGTTTAACCGTTGGAAGAGACCCAAGCATCATAGCAGGTCCCCAGGCCAGGGACATTCTCCCACTTAAATTAACGCAGGAACCGTGTATAAAATATGACTGGAACGATGAAAGGAAACTGTGTTACAAGTGTATCCGTTTCAAAGGAATGTCGGAAGATGTGTCTAGGGTTTTATGGCATTCTTTAAGTGTGTCAAAGGGCCTTCCAGATTGTCTATTGTGCTTTAAAGTCCCTCAGCGGTTGTGGCTGAAGGATGTATGAAGAAGGAATAGCTGCTCCAAAGCATACTTATGCCACCATCCGCTTTGGCATAACTATTTGGTGGTTATGTAGTGTCCCGGTGGGAGTATATAAGAAGGATCAAGACGGAATCACATTTTCAAAGTAACAGCACTCGGTTTAGGCATTGGAGCTTATGAAGTAAATTGACCACTTATAATAATAGCTTGTGTGTTTTGGTCGCTCGTCGGTCCTGATAAGTACACTCAAGAGAATAAAACAGCAGTGCAATCATTACTGGGCGACATTTGTTTGGGTTTGCTTTAATTTGTGTGTGTGTTAAAATGTTTCAAAAATATTTAACCAGCCAACTTCTTTGGTTACTCGTGGGAAGCTTGCAGCTGTCGTGTAGGTGAGACCTTTCGACTTTGAGAAATAGATTTTCTCATGGTAAGGGAGGAGGGTGGCGTGCCTAAAATAATTCGCCCAATGGTTAGATATACTAGGAGAACATGTTCAAGTGGTTATAACAACTACATTGTGCCATATTATAATATAGAAAGCGGTACTATGAAAGTCGCATTTATATCGAGCTGAACCTTGCCAAATTGCAAGTCACCCAGAAAGGTAAAAAATTCGAGGTCTCTCATTTTCCTTTGAATAACAACAAGAGGTCCGTGGATCTTGATCTTGTTGAGGACAACGCTAGAGCGTTGGGTGTTTCCTACGACTCTCCACACAAAGTTTACTTGACGGAATTTTGAAATTTCAAATTTAATTTAAAAGAAAATGACAGAAATTAAACAAAAATGTGGTCAATGGGAAAACATACATATGATGGAAATGGCTTATCGGGCTAATTATAGAGTGAAACTTTGGACTCGGGAGTACTGATAGAATATATGTGAGGAATCTTTGACATGATAGTGTTCAAGGTCATTTTGGGATAATCACAATCTTCTGTTCAACATTCATGTGACAATATATGATGCGACAACATGTAATCGTGTACCCAAAACAACAAGGAAAGCTGAGGTGATGCGCACGAGGAAGGGGCACGATGAAAACCCATTGCTCATTAGCTGTTGTGACCACCCCAGAGCCTGGATGTACTCCTGACACCGTCTAGGCACGATCTGGATCAGTCTGCAAATGGATCCTTTGGCTGATTGATCATCAGGGCCTCTGTGATGGTCTGTGTGGTTCCAGGTGGGTTCGGACAATTCGTGTAACTCGTCGTTGGGGCATGTCCCACAGATGTTCTATTGGATTCAAGCCATGTGATCAAGCTACCCAGTCCATGACATCAATTCAATCATGATCCAGGTATGGTATGGCTGTGTGTGTTCGGATATTATCATGCAGCAAGATGAAATCTGGCCACACAGCAACTGTGAAAGGTTTACAGTCGACTGGAAGACTTCATCTCGACACCTGGCAACTGTTAGAATGCCCCGTCACTGATCAATCATTTGCAAATCCGTATGGCCATCCGGACAAATGCCGCCCCAAACCTTTATGGATCAACCTCGGTATCGGTCGTATTCCACAATGATGCCCTCGGCGTATCATTCTCCGGGTGTTCTCCACACCCTCACACGTCGGTCACATGTGGATACACGTTGCTGAAGATACAGAACTCCATTGGCGCAACTGCCAAGCCTAGTGATTCCACGCAACTCAAGTCGGAGTGTACCGTGTTGTCCTGTAAGAACTTGTCCACTTATTGGACATCTGCTTCAGAGATTTTCCTCGTGGGTTCTGTTTGGTCACTGATACTGCCGGACGTCAAGCTGCAGCGTTCGTCCAGTTTTATAGCGTCGTCGAGGAGCCATTTGCTGGATGTAGCGGTCCTGGCGAGCGGTTGTACAGCGTGTACGGCCTTGGTCAGGGCGTCTAACATGAACATATCCACCCTTAGTTCTACGCTTGGGTTGGAAGCGATTTCATATTTGAGAAAGGACGCTGCTGCTACATTCCATTGAGAGGACTTATCGTGATTATTTATATTCGCGCCAAAGCATATGTGTGCCAGGTAGTTCCATAACGTTTTAGGTTAACTGCAGGGTATTTGACGAAGTTCAAGGTCGAATGTCTAGAACAATGGGTACGCAGAAAAGTCCTGGACGGCTCGTGTTGGAATTAGGAAGGGTGCTCTTTACGCCTACCTAAAGGGTGGTTCACTTCTCCTGCCACGGCGCTATTTGGTTTACATGACCACCGAAGCCCAAACTGCATTTGGAAACAGTGGTTGTAATGTTACTGGTTTGTTAGGCGCTAAAACCACTGCAGAACAGCTGGCAGACGGAAAGTCGCTGGCAGTCTAAACCGATGGCGATGGGTATGCAAGTCACTAGTGATTTGAAAGCTGCCATCGGTCGTAACACCTTTGGCAATTCAAGTACGAACAACAGATTGGCATCACCTTCACCTAAATCTTCAACCATAGACAAGGATATGATGACCAGGCGTCTGGGGGGATATGACCAAATTGCCCTTTATCCAACAAAACTAAGGGCAACAGATCCGCCAATTCGAGCCTTAACACAAACTGGCTTGGGAGATGCCTGCCAATTGTAGGCAGCGGGGCTGTGACATGTCCCATCTGTTAGTTTTACCAGCTCACAGTTACTTTATTGCCAACAGAATTTCCATCAGCATTAACACATAAAGAGGAGAAGCGCTAACGGTGGCTGGAGACGAACCACAAACCTACTGGTCTCCAGCTAAAATCATGCTTTTGCTTTACGAAGTGTTAAGCACTTTGAGAAAGTTTTGGATTCTTGCAAAGAAACAGCTTTTATGCTGATATCCTCCAGGAGTACACCTCCCCAAAAATAAATAAATAAATAAATAAATAAATAAATAAATAAATAAATAAATAAATAAATAAATAAGCAAACAAACAAACAAACAAACAAATAAATAAATAAATAAATAAATAAATAAATAAATAAATAAATAAATAAATAAATAAACAAAAAATAAATAAATAAAGGGTATGATGTGGTATTTTGAGTCGCATTGGTGAATGGTGAGCTTAGGATTTATTTTTAGCTAGAGACTGCTGGAGGCACAAACTGTTCATCATACCTACTTTTAACAGCATCACAGTCCCTAAGTGTACGGTGCCACCTAGGGAATCTCAGCAGCAGACGTCTACCTTTTATTAACTAAACACCAAACTTGCAGGAACCCTACAGAGGAGCTCCCTGTGAAACAGGGGCTCCCAAGGATGGCGCCACTCCCGGGGAACATAGAGAGCAGTGCCCATGTAACAGGGCCAACGAGTGGTGCGCCAGATTAAATAAATCGACGCAAATGGAGAGGCCAGTATGGTCGACCCCAAGAGGGATTATAATGTGTTCTGGCCCAGTGGCTACCCAGGGCGTTCCATATCAGATATAGGGCAATGGTAAATAATACACAACAGTCTTGCTGATGAGGCCTTTATTAAGCATTCACTTTAAAATAAGACAAGCAGACAGTTACATGAAATGAACGAAGTGGTGCAAGTTAGCCAATCTAGTCTGAGTGACTTTAATGTCTTGTATTATTAGAAATTACTTAACATGGAAGATTAAACATTACTGATGTTACCGCTTACTATTGCTGTAGTGAAAGTGAAAATAAAGTTATCGGTTACCAAGTATTTGGCGAAAAGCAGAAGAAATCAAAGGTACCACAATAGAATTGCATGTACATGTACTCACAGTCATCAATGCTGAGAATACAACCTGTTAATTTTCGACCTACATGCATATGTATGGTTCCATAGGCTATTGCCCTCGTGTCTTGATCTTATTACCACACATCTCTTTTTTCTGTTGCAAAGAACCTTTGAGCATGCATTGTGTTTTAGACGAAAAGAAGTTGCCGACTTCTGATGCAAGTTAGCTTGTTCGAAGATTTCTTACGCCAGGTATAAAACCAAAGGTTGACTAAAATACCATTACACCTTACGGCTAGTAAAAGTGATGGTACTAATCGTAGAGTGACAAACTAGGTATACGGAGAATGGGCTTAGCGTCATCTAGACCATTAAGCACACGGAAGGACGTACGCCGCGGGGCTATGGCACTAAATTAATAACGGTCTGTAACTGTTACTTTCAATTAAGTTCAATATCAACAGATTTGTGATTATGTAAAACAAGTCATTAGCCAGCAGTCTGCATATTAATCGTTTCAGAGTGCAGAGGAGGTGCTTTGTGTGCAGATAAATCGAGCTACATAACACACATTCCGTCAGGGATTCTGGTCAGCTTCCGGTGATCACTTTCTGGGCTCTCTCGTCTTACAACCAGCACTTTGAACGGATGTTACGACCTCCCGAGAATAATCGAATGCAAATCAGTAACAGAGAGAATCCATGACAAGAACGTCAACTTGGGGCTACCCCACGTAGATGGTTTGAACATTTTTTGTTTTATGGGAGTAAAGCTTTGTTCGCTGACACGTAAGATATGTATCCGTACTTGAGGCTCATTCTTAGGTAAAAGACTGCGATCATTTCCTTGATTACTGTGTAGTTTATTTTTAATGATAGGTGATCTCTGTTTTCCTTTCCAGCACGAGTCTTCTCTTCGTTTCCATGGCTCGTGTGTTTTAATTTTAACAATACCTATAGACAGTTTCGTTTCCACGCTCTGAGTGTTGCTTTTGCTCATAGTGTACGGTCAAATTTTCGTGGAGTGGTTTGTGTTCATGGTGGGATTGGGTCATGCAGTGGTTGAGCGTCTGCCTGGCATGTGACAGGTTGCCGGTTTGATCCCCGGCCGCGTCAAACAGAAGACGTTAACATTTGAGGTTCTGCTGCTCTGCTTTCCGCTCAGCACGCCAAGGTTACAGACTGATTGGCAGGCTCGGGGTCAGGATGATGGTCTGGGTTGGAACATCAGTGCATACTCGTTGCGTGGTGTGGTGTAGAACAAAATTTCAAACATCCGCAGGTCGGACTAGCACAGAGTGGGTACAAGACGTACACACGAATACGTATATATACGACCTAGTTCCAAGATCATGCCATCGAGCTTGCTGAATCTTGTTCCAGTTGATATGAGACTGCAAAATTGTCAAAGCGAGTATAAACCCTATTCACTCACTGTATTCATGTTTTTTTTTATTATGACATGATAAAGATATTGTTTCCACCATACACTATGATGTTATATGCAGCTACGTTCAGTGTTCTGATCTCACAGTTCGTCTACCACCACGCGCCGGTGGCCGGTGACCATATCTTCTGTTTCAATCGAAGGATGACGTGGAACCAGACCCAGGTACTGCCGGAAAGAGTGACAACGCAGACAGGTGACACTCAATAAAAGACGCATAAACTCTTTTCGGAACGTCCCATTCACGGCACAGTAGAGGATGAAGTTGAAAGCGAAGTTGCAGACTAGCATGGTGTTGGCGATCAAACGGGCGACCATGAGACTCTTAATTTGTGAGCTGTCTGTTGTCACGCTCGTGGAAAAAATCGAAAAAATGTAAGCGAAAAAATCTATGAGTTCGCAGGGACAAACCAGTATGACGAAGAGTAACACAGCTGCCACCAGGGTGCGCGTCAGTCGCGCCTTACCTAGTTCTCTCCTCCGGTTAGTGGTGTGGGACGCTGTGGACGCATGTCGTCTTTGCAGGGCACTTGACAGTCTCAGGGCGATAATAAGGCGAATGTTAAAATAGGACAAGACAATGAGTGGCACAAAAAGTGACAAGACGGCCTTTGCCCAGATGTAGGCCACACCTCGAGGATGCACGTGGCTGAATGGTCCCAGATCTACGTAGCCCAGGTTTGATCCATCAAGCGGAATGTAGGTATGCAGCCAGAATGTCGGCAGACTGGCCAGTATGCAAAAACAGTATGTGCTGACACAGGCTATAATTACTCCACGGTTACTCATCACTCTCCTGGCGTAGAACGGGTGACAGATTGCGATGTACCGTATCCCTGCGGTCACCGTGATCAGCCATGTACTGGAGAAACTGAACAGCGTTATGAGCCCCGCGGCGTACATCTGATAATACTGAGCGAAACTTCCGCGTGTTACCACTATGTTGCTCTCCTTGATAGTCACTCTAGGCAGTAGGCACACACAGAACAGGAGATCAGACACTGCCATTGCGGACAGACCTAAGTGGACCACTGTCTCCTGAGAGTCAGTTTGTAGCTGTGCGCGGTACCGCGCCCATACCACGAGGATGAGAGCGTTGCCAAGGATGCCGCACGCGCAGATGAAGGGCTGTACCCTGGTTACTATGACGTCTTGGAACTGCTCGGCAACGCCGACCTCCATGGTGGTGTTCGCGCTCATTTCCACGTTACCCATGGCAACAGATCACAATCTGCAGAGAGTAATTAGTAGGATTGAAATGGATTCAGCAGAGACACAGAATATGCAAAACAACTTTAGGAGACATGCATGTTTATACGCTCTGTAGCTATTGATTCTACAAAAGAAATCGTAGAATAACGTTCAAATTAATGCAGCACATTGTCAGACGAACCAAGGTCAAGACAGTAAATGTGACATTCCATTGTAGAAGCCATAGCTATTTGTGTGTGCCCAGTGCTGCGTTCAGTATCAACGCAGTTTGCAACAGTTTTGATATTAAAGGCAGTCCTGAAATTTCTCTGGCTTTTCGAGCACAAACCATCATGCTAACTCTCGGTGGGCTATTGGCGTCAGTGAAGGTATTTATGAGAAGAGGGACAGGAAGACGGATAAACTGTGACGAAGCAGGGACAATCATGTACGCAAGCACAAACGGTACTTTATATCGTATCAGAACAAATTCTAATTGGCTCAGACATTTTTGGTGTTTTATTATTCTACTTACAGCGAAGGTGTCCGTTATTATACAATTATTTAATATACAGTGGTGCACCATGATGTTTGCCAACCCATATTTATGCCGTACGTGCTCTTTTCACATAAGATATTTATGGCCGGTTTATTGATTACATCGTTTCCTTCTGTTCTAAATGGCGCAGGAAAGGACATTGTATCTAACATTTTCGTCTCCGGTCATTCTGACATTTTTAATTTTTAGTGTATTATGATAAGAGTCTTGCTTAGTTTAATATTTCGCAAGAAGTGTTTAAGATTGTAAATAATCTGTAACATCTCATTAATTTGCCGTGGATGCAAAGGATTAATTGGGGGATTGAAAGGGAACTTATGAAAAATGTGTACAAAACGAATGGGTGTGTGTGTGTGTGGAGGGGGGTTACTGCGAAAATAAAAGACTTTTACAAGCACCAGGTGGGTGCTATTACTGGAGGTGAGTATTTAACGCTGAGAGTAGAATTTATTGTTATATTTCTTTACTGAATTATGCAAGTTATTTATTTTTTACGTTCAGTCTCATTTGCTTGCCACAAAATAATCAAAGAACTTTACATCTTACACATGAATCATTAAAAATTTGACATTTGAAGTTGTTTCCGCATATTGGCTATGGTTAAATTGTGCAATTCAGCGCAAGAGCAATAGGATGAATGCTTAATGCACCCTAGACAGGTTCGAACTCACGATTCATTGAGTTCTTCTTAGAGTGTAGATTGTCCGTCACGAAATTAGCCGCTTTACCGCACACCCGACTCACCTTAACATCTTGGATAGTCTGGATTTGCGAGAGATAATACTGCAAAATCCCGGCGTAATTGCTTGCTGTTAAAACCAGTCGAAACAGCGAGGGGATTATTAAAGAGCACTGACCAAATGGAAACACCACCATCGGACTGCAAACTTACTGATGGCCAACACGTAACGCTACCCAAGTTACATTATTCTGCCTTATAGTAAAATCCCATTCTATGTAACAGGTACCGGTATACTATAAAAAACTGTATTGATTTCGGATTGTATAAGGTTGTACAATGTTACAACCGTACAGGCATGTTATTACCGTACAGACAAAATAAATCCATATCGAAATAATACATACGCAATGCAGTGGCTCTTATTGAACGCGAAGCAGCACTGAACGAATTTCACCCTGCGATGGCAGAAGGGTAAAATGCAAAGGATATCACCCAGGCTCAGTGAAGTACGACGCTGTTACGGTGTATCCGATAATTTAAATTGCAATAGATCCACCTATGACAGTGACAGTAACCCTGTCTAGCCTGTTCCTGTAATCTCAGCGCAATGCAGAAATCCACCAGAGAGATGAATCCTTCTGATAACGCCCGTTTAGCGGTGCGCTATCTGCCAGAGCACTGTCTCATAATGTGTGCTTGGCACCGTGTTAAATTGTCACTTTCCGTGGAGTGCCTACAATGGCCGCGATCTTCTAGCTGCTGCCGTGTGGTATTGTGGTCAGCCCTGTAATCAGGTAATTCCAGCTGGTGGACCTTAGCGAGATTACAGCCACAGCCAGACAGATATCCAAATTAGCTGTCCGCTGACAGCAAGCGAGCGAGCTGGCTCTCTTTTCTCACACTGCGGGAGGAGACTGAAATAGGGCTAGGGCTCCGATACCCACGCTGTGGCAAATGATCCAATCCGCAGTGATCTTGACTTGGAATGCGTTTGCGGGCGAATAAATCCCCCGCAGTCTTTTAGAAGAACCACTCTGACGTCACAACAAAAGGGTTACTACGGTGACACAAGTACTAACGACAACACCACAGCAACGTATGACGTACATGCATATGGACAGACGATAAAGGTCAGGGCGGTCATTCTGATTCTAGGAAGCAGGAAAAGTTTGCATGCGACAAACCGGAGATTACTGAGATTATCCCATGAATGGGACTGTACACACAATCTACTCACAGAATAATAATTCCACCATTGGAAGCCATATTTAGCAATCGTATTTTATATATATCTAAAATTATATAGTAACGCCTACAAAAGTGTCAGAGATTACCAGAAGACGATGTTGTTTAAGAGGTTCACAACAGCAAACTACAGAGTATTCAGGCTTAACTCTGAAGAAGGCGGTGTAAAATAGTCACTAATCAATGTAGGATGAAAATGTAGACGTGCAGGAAAACAGAGTAACTAAAAAAATGGGTTTTGAATGAAGTTTAGGCTGTCGAAATCTGCAAAATTCTTCTTTCATTTTTGCGAGGCACAACATTTATTAAGAGAAATTGCTGCACTTATTATTAAGGTTTACGTGTTATTCTCGGCCGTTACACTGATCGATGCTTTTCCCAAATGATGTTTCTTTTCTTATATACCTCGAGTCTCTAAACTTAATTACAACTTTCACAGTTCCAACAATTATTTTTTATCCTTAATCTCGATCAGTCATGGATTTATGCCGTTTACCGAAACTCCGACTTCGTCATTAGCAATTCTGTAGGACTGATCGTCTCCCCTATGTTAGTACGAGGCAGTGTCACAATGGTGAAAGTATCCTATATGCTTTACCACACTTTACCACAAGAGGGTAATACTCAAGCAGAAGGCTCACTTATCTCATCAAGGTACGGCCTGCCCATCATATCGTGATCGACTGTGTCGAATTCGTTTATATACGAAGCCGTTTTTTCGATGTCAGAAACATGAAAGATCTCTTCCATTCAGTTACACCTTCAACAATCCTACTGTACGTTAGAGCTGTTGGACTTTTTTTCAAGATGTGACTTGACATCTTACCTTGGACTTTGCACTCATTTGACCATAATATTCTTTTCTAGGGGACTCTGTTTAGACTCATAGCGCAGTTTACACCTGTTTTGGCACTGTATGACCCTTTGGTGTTGATGTGCCGTTAAACATTGATATCATCATCATCATCATCATCATCATCATTCATCAAAGTACGATCTCTGTATTTAAGTCAAAGGCAGGAAGACACTAAAGGAACAATAAGGAAACATTATAAGGGCAAAAAGGTGATTTTTTGTAGAAATGCGCAACCACCTGATGTTTTACTACATTGGTTTTACTTCATTGCTGGGGCTAAATGATGCCGTCTGTTTTCAATTACAGATCATAATCAGAAGTCGTCGTCACATGGTTGCCTCTGATTGAAATCTGGCCTTGACATTCGAACGCTGGACACATTGCTATATGTACAACGGCCGCTCATCAACTTATTTCACATTTCCAATCTCTGATTGAAATCTGGCCTTTACATTTCAACGTTGGACACATTACTGCATGTACAACGGCGGCTCATCAACACAACTTATTTGACATTTTCTGGGTGAGAGGTTTAGAGCGAAACGGCGTAGGTCGCCGCGCGCGTAGCCAAAATGCCGTGCGTCTATACTTTTTTATTTAAAAAAGTTAAGCTCCGCGTGATTTCGGAATGGCCACACCGCTGATTTCTTTGTCTTTTTCCCACCTCACGCCTTCCATAGCTGGGCGGGAAAGAATATTCACACACCTCATTTATTTGTGGGCTTGTTCATACATATGCATGTGCCTTCACTTTTCAGCTTATATCGCAAAAGATATAACTTTGTGATCATGCAACAGTGGATTATCTCCCTTTTAATGACGAACGTTCCATTGTTAATGCCATGGTCACATTTCGGGGCGCCGCCGCCCGATGGGGGCACACAGTCGGGTTAGGTGCCATCCGGCGATTTTAGCGAAAAATTAAACAATTTCATTAACTGGTCA
>JAAUYG010096626.1_pt1 | contig 19607 bp, 13 predicted proteins | sample 7278091 | NCBI WGS metagenome assembly JAAUYG01 (sample SAMN14350201, study PRJNA611818) | marine sediment metagenome | isolation source: surface marine sediment (0.6m) | place: French Polynesia: Moorea | collected 2018-08
CCCAAATCTGCGCCGCCATCTGCACCCAAATCTGCGCCTAAATCTGCACCCAAAGTAGGAGCGCAATTTTTACGGCTGAATTTAGTTTCGGAAACTATTGCCTTACTGCCAACTGAAAAAGTTACTCAAGTATTAACTATTCCTATTGATCGCGTTGTCCCTATGCCTCATATGGCTCCTTGGGTGATTGGAGCTTATAACCATCGCGGTGAGATTCTTTGGCTGGTAGATATAGGTCATTTAATCGATCTACAACCCATATCGCAACAAGCTAGTTCTCTTTCTAGTTATACAACTATAGTACTACAAGTAGATTCGGAAAACTCTACCAGCCAGTTACTAGGATTGGTGGTCAATGGGGTAAACAGCACCGAAAGATTTGATTCTAACTCAATTAAAGTTTCATCTGCGTCCCCGAATACTGAATTTGAGAAGCTTTTGAAAGGCTATTGGGAAAAATCCCCAACCGAAATTTTGCCTGTTTTAGACCTCGATCTGATCTGGCAAAAGGTTGCTGACTAATTGACTATCCAATTAGTCATGGCACTTAAACATTTGCTTCCATCAAATAATCACTTCTCATCAGGTTTATTCTAAATGATTAATAATTTATTTATTCACGATTCGTCTAATATTAAGCATAAAAATATTCCATCCCAGCTTTCTACTGTTGTTGTTGACTCCGATGAAATAAAAGAGTTATCTCTAAAACGTCGTATTTTCCACTTATGGGAAAGATTAAGTTTGCGACGTAAATCGGCAGTTGTCGCTCTTGCTATAGGTGTATTGCCCGTTGCCACAGTGGGGGGGGTTGCTTATCATGTAGCCAGTAACTCGCTGATGAAGCAAATTGTTAGCCAGCAAGAAAATCGTACATTTGAGATTCGACAAAAAATTGCTCTTGTTACTAATCATCTAATTAGTGATGCCACTGCAATTGCTAGCTCTCCTCTGCTGGCAGACTTAACATTGAGTGACTCTACTTCTATTGAGCAAAAGGTTGCACTCCTAGACAATTATCTTGATACCCACTATAAAAAATACGATAGTATTGGTGTTTTTGACCTCGATGGTAACTTATTGTTTCAGTCAAAATCAGCTCTGCCTATAGATCCTGAAGACAATTATAGTAATCGGGATTATTTTCAACGGGCAATTGCTACTAAAACTACTGCGGTTAATAATCCTAGTGTCAATCCTGCCTCAGGTAATAATACTTTAGAAGTAGCCACCCCAATTAAAGAACAACAAACTGGTGTGATAACTGGTGTTGTCCGCATCCGAATGCCTCTAGATCATTGGCAGGAACTCTTTAGTAACTCTAAACTTCAAGGCTTTGAACACAAGATCATCGATTCTCAAGGACAAATTTTTGCGGCTGACGAAAAAGAAATGATTGGTCAAGATGCGGGAGTTGATTTGTCAGAGTTACCTCTGCTACAGAAAAAAGTTCAGTCTCGGATTGATGATGGTAGTAAACCTCTAGATGTAGTCGAGACTGGGGTTATGCTCGATAAAAGTGATGGCGAAACAGCTGTGGTCAGTGTTGCCTCAATTTCCGAAATACCAGGAGTTCTCGAACCCAATTGGCAGCTTGCCCTATCTCGTTCTGTAGATGAAGCTTTTGCTCCTTTGACGCAACTGCGCTGGACTCTGCTGTTGGGTACGACTACCGCTGCTCTATCAGTAGGAAGTTTAGCTGCTTTCTTGGCTCATCGAGCTACTTTGCCCATCTTAGCCGCAGCAGGAGCAGTTAAAAAAATTGGTCGGGGTGATTTGAACGCCAGGGTAGACATTCAAGGAAAAGATGAACTGGCAATGCTGGGAACTGACATCAACAAGATGGCAATGCACCTCAAATCCTTAGTGTTGCAAAAAGATACAGAGACACTTCGTTATAAGCTACTTAAAGATTTGACCCTAAAACTATCTGGAGCAGTTGATTCTAAAGCAGTTGCTAGGATTGCCGTAGAAGAAATAATCTCCATGTTGAAAGTAGATCGGGCGATTGTTTATCGTCAAGAACGAGAAGACCAAGGCATAATTGTTGCTGAAGCGGTAAAAAGCGATCGCATATCTCGGTTGGAGGATAAACATGTTTCACTAAACTACCTACACCAATATTTAGTTAGTGAAGAGTCCGATAGGGTGCGAGTGGTTAATAATATTTACAAAGCCGATCTCAAACTCCCTCATCTAAGACAGCTAGAAGCTTGTGAAGTTAAATCTGAGTTATCCGCTCCTTTGTTTGTCGGTCAAAAGTTTCGCGGTTTCTTGGTAGTACAGCAGTGCGATCGCCCCAGAACCTGGCAACAAACAGAGATTGACTTTTTTGCTCAACTTGCTTCTCAAGTAATGTTGGCTAAGGAGCGAACCGATCTTTTAGTAGAGCAAAAAGCCGCCAAAGAACAATTGCAAAAAGAAGCGATCGAGTTGTTAATGGAGGTAGAACCGATTAGTAAAGGAGACTTGACTATTCGGGCGACAGTAGCTGATGGAGCAATTGGTACTCTTGCCGATTCTTACAATGCTACTGTCGAAAGTCTGCGCCACATCGTAACTCAGGTACAACAATCTGTGACTCAGATGGCTGCTACCACTAACAATAATGGAGAAATTGCTCAATCTCTTTCTGAAAGAGCTTCTGAACAATCAAAAGCAGTAGCTTCTGCTCTTCAACAAATCCAGGCTATGACCGAATCAATTCAAGCTGTTGCTCTTAATGCCGAGCAAGTAGAAATAGCTTTCCAAGAGGTGTCGGATACTGTAACTGTAGGTAGTAGGGGAATGGATCGGACAGTAGAAGGCATCTTTGCTATCCGTGAAACTGTTGCTGAAACAGCGAAAAAGGTCAAGCGATTGGGCGAATCTTCCCAAAAGATTTCTAAGGTGGTAAACCTCATTAATAGCTTTGCCGATCGCACTAACCTCTTAGCATTAAACGCCTCTTTAGAAGCTAGTCGTGCTGGTCAAGAAGGACAAAGCTTCGCCATAGTAGCTGAAGAAGTTCAAACTATGGCAAGACAGTCGGCAGAAGCAACTACCGAAATCGAAAAGTTAGTCGCCAGTATTCAACTCGATACTAAAGAAGTAGCAACAGCGATGGAACAAGGAACCGAACAAGTGGTTGCTGGCACAAAATTGGTTGATGAAACTCGTCAAAAGCTGAATAAAATTGCGGCTTCTAGTACTATCGTCGGCGATCGCCTTAAGAAAATTACTCTGGAAACAACTCAGCAATCTCAAGTAAGTCAATATATTAGTCAAACTATAGCAGAGGTGGCAACAATGGCAACCACAACTTCTGTAGATGCTATTGAAGTATCAGCTTCTACTCAAGAATTACTTGATATAACTGATAAACTACAAGATAGTGCCAACAAATTCAAAGTATAATTCCTCTTCCTAAAACTGACATCTTGCACCAATACAATGAAACTGAATAATTGAGCAGGGCAATCAACTCATATGTTTCTAGTCATATGTTTCTAGGGAGGGCTTTCCTGGAGAGTTCATTTTAAATTATTATTCTGTTATTATTCTTTTTTCTAAGCTAACCGATTGCGCCCCGCACACTTGTCAAGCTGATTAATGAGAAATCTGGTGCAAGATTTGAGTACAACTCTGATTTTTTACCGATTATTACCCAATTAATTAACTTGACATTATGAATATTGAAGTTGGACAAGCAGAACGGTTTCGCATAATGGCTAAAGGTCAAAAATCTTTAGTCAATTTCCCCCAACTAGATCACAGTATTGAAAATATTCAAAACAAAAGCATAAATCTACACAAGCAAAGATGGCAAGTCAAATTGTTATTGATGCTAAGTAGTTCCACTTTATTAAATGGCAACTAAGTAGGTAGACATAAATAACCTAAACTATGTATCTGAATGTAAACTCATTTCAATTTGATACCAATCAAATGATTTAATCTGCTTTACAAAAGTAAATATAGTTGAGTTTAATTAGCCCGATCTACTTAACGCAAGATGTACGTACAAGTTGTTTCTAGTTTGTTACTTTTAGTTAGTTAATATAATGTCGACTTAAAGAATTTTTAAAATTTACTTGGCAGACAACAAAATAACTTGGCAAACAACAAAATAATTTGCATTTTTATCTATATTCCCAAGCAATAAGGTTGGGCAAATAAATAAAATATACCCAAATTAACTCAATCATTAACAATAATTGAGCTATTAGACTACATCTCATTTTCTCATTTAAATTAACAAACGCTAAATCTCAAGTCACTAATTAGTCAATAATTTAAAAAAGTCATGAATACTGAAGTTAGACAAGCAGAACAATTCTACGCTAATTTCCAAAGATTAGAGCGCAATATTAATCGCATTCAACGCAAGAATACAGATCGACGTAATTTGTTACTGGTAATTTTGCTTCAGCTATCAATGGCATCAATCTTTCTTAACGCTTATTTCATCAATTAAGTCCAGCTCAAAGTGAACGGTACTCCGCCTAGACTCATGCAGAGCCTGCGTTCACCAGGGGCTGTGGGCCTGATTGTATCGCACCCTTTATAAGCCCCGCTGCCTTCGACAGTCACCAGTTCCAGTTATAAATAATTATCAAGCCATGATAGATTCAGAAAGTCGCGAGCGCGCCTATCAATTTTTTCTCGAAGAAATTCCAGAATTACTACAAATACTTGAAACGGGTCTACTAGATCTTCAGCAAGATTGTGAACCCAGTAAAATTCACGATTTAATGCGAGCTGCTCACTCGATCAAAGGTGGTGCTGCTACTGTCGGACTCGATGAAATTAAAACTATTGCTCATCGTTTAGAAACTATTTTTAAAGCCCTGTACGTTGAAACCAATATTGATACAGAGTTAGAAACATTATTACTTAAAGCCTACGACTGTCTGCGATCGCCATTAAAACAACAAATTACTACTGGGAGTTTTGATTCAGAGTCGGCTCTGGCTAATGCTGAATCTGTTCTTACTGCAATTGAAACTAGACTGGGAGATGCATTACACGAATCAGAAAATTATATTCCTAGTTCTACCGATCTGGGAGTCGATCTGGTGGCGAGTATTTTTGAAATGGATGTCGCTCAAGGAATTGAGCATCTAACTAAGATAGTAGCCTCTCCTCAAGATTACGACATAGAAACAGAATTGCGAACTCAGGCTGAAGTTTTTGTTGGTTTTGCCGAAATGCTGAGTTTGCCAGGTTTTGGGGCGATCGCTAGTGGGACAATAAACGCTCTTGATGCCAGTCCCGATGCCGCTTTGGAAATTGCCGCTTTAGCTTTAGATGACTTTTTGGGTGCTAAAGAGCAAGTTTTAGCGGGCGATCGTACTAGCGGGGGTCATCCTTCAGAGATACTGCTAGCATTTTCCCAAGAAACTAAGTTGCAATTAATTGAAGATAGTGATGCTCCTACCTTAGTTGATAAATTGCAATCAGTTGAAGATAGTGATGCTCCTACCTTAGTTGATAAATTGCAATCAGTTGAAGATAGTGATGCTCCTACCTTGGTCGATTATTCATTACCTACCGAACCAGAAGCAATTGTTGACCCAGCAGCAATTTTCGACCCAGAAGCAATTGTCGATCCAGAAGCAATTGTCGACCCAGAAGCAATTGTTGACCCAGAAGCAATTATCGACCCAGAAGCAATTATTGACCCAGAAGCAATTATTGACCCAGAAGCAATTGTTGACCCAGAAGCAATTGTTGACCCAGAAGCAATTGTTGAACCAGAAGCAATTGTTGAACCAGAAGCAATTGTTGAACCAGAAGCAATTGTCGACCCAGAAGCAATTGTTGAACCAGAAGCAATTGTTGAACCAGAAAAGTTAGATACTCCTGCCAATATAGACTCTTCTGATTTATTATTATTTCCTTTAGAATCTTCTCAACCTACCCCTGAGCAACCTCAACCTGTTCCCGAGCAAAAAGTACAAGAGCAAGTTACACCTCCTGTCAAATCGCAACCTGCTGCTAATCTTAAGATCCGAGTTGATTGCGAACGCTTAGAAAAAATCAATAATTTTGTCGGCGAGTTAGTCATCAATCGTAATAGCCAAGCTTCACAACAGGAACAATTAAATACAATCTTAACCAAACTTCAAAATCGATTAGAACAATTTCAACGCCTAACCTACCAATTTCAGGAACTATCAGACCGAATATCCGTAACACCCAACTATGATAGCCAAACCAATAACCTATCTTCAGGAGATTTTGATAGTCTAGAACTCGATCACTATGGAAAAGTATATTCCTTAATTCAGGAAGTAGTAGAAGAAACAATGCAGTTTGAAGAGGCGGTAGACGATATCGTTCTCTATAAAAGACAGTCAGATGAGACTATCAAACAGCAGAAGAAAAGTCTGTACCAATTGCGAGAAGAACTGATGTGGGCGCGGATGCTGCCTTTGAAAGAAGTACTTGGTTCCTTTCCCAGAGGATTACGAGATTTATCCGTCAAATACAACAAACCAGTCAAGCTGAACATGATTGGAACAGACGTTTTAGTAGACAAGGGTATTTTAGAAAAACTTCACGATCCTTTATTACATCTGATCCGTAACGCTTTCGATCATGGTATTGAATCGCCAGAAGCTAGACTTCAAATAGGAAAACCAGAATTGGGACAAATTGATATTTGTGCCTATCATCAAGGCAATCGAACCGTGATTGAGATTAGGGATGATGGTCGAGGTTTGAATGTAGAGCAAATTGCTCGTAAAGCAATTGATAAGGGCTGGATATCAGTTAAGCAATTGGCAGAGATGAATGAGGAGAAACTGCTAAACTTCATTTTTACAACAGGGTTTTCTACAGCAGACCAAGTTAGCGAACTTTCTGGTAGGGGTGTTGGACTAGATGTAGTTCGCTCTCAACTAGAAATGATTAAAGGAACTGTGACTGTCAGCTCTACTCCAAATGTAGGAACAACCTTTACTCTGAGTTTGCCTTTAACTCAAACCATCTCTCCTATGTTGGTCTGTTTGGTAAATTCAGCAGCTGTTGCTATACCTGCTGCTAACGTTCGAGAAGTTATCTTGCCCAAAGCTGAAGCAATAAATCGCTCAGGAAATCAGAGAATGTTGTCCTGGCGAGAACAACTGCTACCCGTTTATCGATTAAGTGATGTATTGGACTATCGTTATCCCACTCCAGTTCGCGCTCGGAGTAGAGCATTTGGTAAATTATCAAATTCATCAATAGACACTTTACCCCTATTAATAATTAGTCAGGGAAAACAATACTTTGCCCTAGAAACTGAAGGTTTGATTAGGGAGCAAGAACTGGTAGTCAAGCCTTTGAATGGCGTGGTTAAAACTCCCAAATATATTTACGGTTGCACCGTTTTGGGAGATGGCAATTTAATTCCCGCAATTGATCCCGCTACTTTGCTGGCTTATCTTCGAGGGCAAAAGTCCGCCGATCAAATTTATCAGAACAGCTTAACAGCTCTGACTGCTTTAAGAGAGCAAGAAATCCCTACTGCCCTAGCGATTGATGATTCAGCAATGATGCGCCGCATCATAACTCATTCTTTGGAAAAGATTGGTTATCGAGTTTTAGTAGCAAAAGATGGTTGGGAAGCACTAGAAATCTTAAACCAAAGTCCCCAAACACAGATAATCGTCAGCGATCTAGAAATGCCCAACCTCAACGGCTTAGAGTTACTTCATCGGCTACGCCAAGATCCTCAACTGTCTCAAATTCCTGTTGTTATGCTAACTTCCCGCAGTAGTAACAAACATCGTACTTTAGCAACTACTTTAGGAGCTCAAGCCTATTTAACTAAACCCTATATCGAACAAGAGTTTCTAGCCGAACTCCAAAAAATTATTGACAATAATAGTCCCCATCCCCCCGAACCAAAAAGTTCAGTGCTTAAACGTCATTCTTTAAGCGTCTCTACTGTCTAGTTTTTCATCGCGGAAATCAGTAACTGATACTTCAGTCACTGATTTCAATCTAGTTACTCAAGCAAAGTTTTATATATAAGTCTTTTCTTCCTCAGACTTCCTCCTCCTCTTTTAATTCAATTTCACTTAGCTACCTAATATTTAGGAATATAGACATGACTATCGAACCCCTCCAATTAGACTGTTCCTTCTGTGGCAAATCTCAAGATATGGTTAACAAACTCATTGCCAGCGACAATGTTCGTATTTGCAATGAATGTGTTGAATCATGTAGTGAATTGCTAATGGGTGATGCTTCAGATAATAGTAGCCAGGAACCCGATCAAAATTGGCTCGATCAACCTCTACCTAAACCGAAGGAGCTAGTAAAATATTTAGACGAATATATTGTTGGTCAAGAGGAAGCCAAAAAGGTCTTATCTGTAGCTGTTTATAATCACTATAAACGTCTTAAGCATAAAGCTGACAAAGATAATTCTTTAGCTACAGATGATGCTATTGAATTGCAAAAGTCGAATATTCTGTTAATAGGCTCAACTGGTTCAGGTAAAACTTTACTAGCTGAAACTTTGGCTAAAATTCTCGACGTACCTTTTGCAGTTGCAGATGCTACCTCCCTTACAGAATCAGGTTATGTTGGGGAAGATGTCGAAGGTATTCTTCTACGTTTGTTACAGGCAGCAGAACTAGATATTTCAGAAGCAGAACGGGGAATCATCTACATTGACGAAATTGATAAGATTACTTGTAAAAGCGAAAATCCTTCAATTAGCCGTGATGTCTCTGGTGAAGGGGTGCAACAAGCTCTATTAAAAATTATCGAAGGAACTATTGCCCAAGTACCACCTCAAGGAGGCAGAAAACATCCTAATCAAGAATGTATCCCTGTAGATACTAGTAACATTCTCTTTATCTGCGGTGGTGCTTTTGTTGGGTTAGAAAAAATTATCTCTCGTCGCAGTAATCGAAAAACTATTGGGTTCGTGTCTCCGAAGAAGGTAGAGTTACATTCTCAACCAACAAAAGATAATTTTTTACAGGATCTCGAAATAGACGACGTAGTCAAATTTGGGCTTATTCCTGAGTTAGTAGGACGACTGCCGATAATTACTACCTTAAAACCTTTAACAGAAGAAGCATTGTTAACTATACTGACTAAGCCCCGTAATGCCCTAGTTAAACAGTATCAGAAGCTAATGCAAATGGATAACGTAAAGTTAGAATTTGCACCTGATGCCCTACAGGCTATCGCTAAAGAAGCTTATCGGCGCAAAACTGGAGCAAGAGCATTACGAGGGCTAATTGAAGAATTAATGTTGGATATTATGTATGAACTACCATCAAGGCAAGATATTAATCGTTGCTTAATTACTAAAGAAATGGTAGATAAGCATTCTACTGCTGAGTTAATACATTATCCTAACTATATATCTTTTCAGAAAAATGTTGGCTGAGTAGATTAAACAAAATTGAAGAAAGTTAAACAACAATTAAAAAGGTGGGTTAAGTCCCACCTTTTCTTTATGTTGAGAATTGGTTTTAATTATTTGGTCAACATTTCAATTGAAAGGCGTTTGAAGGTTAATCTTTCATCTTCAACATCAACAAAAATAGTGTCGCCACCTTGATATTCACCACGTAAAATAGATTTGGCGATCGCTGTTTCTAAATAACGGGAAATAGCTCGTTTTAGTGGTCTTGCACCATATACAGGATCGTAACCCAACTCGGCTAGGTAATCTAAACCAGCATCAGAGATTTTAAGAGCTAGTTTTTGCTCCTCTAGACGTTTTTCTAGTCCTTTGACCTGTATCTGAACAATATTACGTAATTGCTCTTTAACTAAAGCATGGAAGATAATAATCTCATCAATACGGTTAAGAAATTCAGGACGGAAATTATCCCGCATGGCATTCATTACCCGCGATCGCATTTCTTCATACTGACTATCATCTCCTGCCACATCTAAAATGTACTGTGAACCAATATTACTAGTCATGATGATAATTGTATTGGTAAAGTCCACGGTACGACCCTGGGAATCGGTCAAGCGTCCATCATCTAGGACTTGCAGCATCAGGTTAAATACATCGGGGTGGGCTTTTTCAATCTCATCAAACAGAATTACAGAGTAAGGACGACGACGAATTGCTTCAGTTAATTGTCCGCCTTCGTCATAACCGACATATCCTGGAGGCGCACCAACCAGACGGGAAACAGAGTGTTTCTCCATATATTCTGACATATCGATGCGAACTAAAGCCTCTTCAGTATCAAATAGACTTTTAGCCAACGCTTTAGCTAGTTCAGTTTTACCCACCCCAGTCGGACCAAGGAAAATAAAGCTAGCGGTAGGACGCTGTGGATCGGCTAATCCTGCACGGGAACGCTGAATAGAATCAGCAACTGCTGTTACAGCTTCTTCTTGTCCGATTACTCGTTCATGTAATTCTGACTCTAGGTTCAGTAGCTTGGATTTTTCTGACTCAATCAGTTTCTTCAGGGGTATACCTGTCCATTTGGCGATAATTTCCGCGATGTCAGATTCTAAAACTTCCTCTCGCAGGAGTGATTTGCCAGTGACTTGTCTTTCAGCAAGTTTCTGTTCGATTTCAACTACTTCTTCTTGAAGTTTTGGTAATTTACCATGACGTAGTTCAGCAGCACGATTAAGATCGTAAGCTCGTTCTGCTTGCTCAATTTCTAGATTTACCGCATTAATCTCTTCTTTGAGAGTACGAATTTGCTCGATAACTTCTTTTTCTGATTGCCATTGAGCATTTATTTCTGATTGCTCTTCTTTAAGGTCAGCTAGTTCTTTTTCTAGTTTCTCTAATCTTTCTTTAGATATGGGATTGTCTTCTTTTTCCAAAGACAGCCTTTCCATTTCTAACTGAAGAATTTTGCGATCGACTTCATCTAACTCTTCAGGCTTAGAAGTAATTTCCATTTTGAGTTTAGCAGCAGCCTCATCGACTAGATCGATCGCCTTATCGGGTAAAAAGCGATCGCTAATATAGCGATTAGACAAAGTAGCAGCAGCAACTAATGCCGTATCAGCAATTGTTACCCCATGGTGTCCTTCATAGCGTTCTTTTAGTCCCCGCAAAATAGAAATGGTATCAACTACGTTAGGTTCATCTACCAATACAGACTGGAAACGTCTTTCTAAGGCAGCGTCTTTTTCAATGTATTTGCGATATTCATCCAAGGTAGTTGCGCCAATACAGCGTAGTTCTCCCCTAGCCAACATCGGCTTGAGCAAATTTCCTGCATCCATTGAACCCTGGGCTGCACCCGCACCGACAACGGTATGAATTTCATCGACAAACAAAATAATGTTGCCTTCAGATTCGGTAACTTCTTTAAGTACAGCTTTGAGACGTTCTTCAAACTCACCTCGTAGTTTTGCCCCTGCGATTAACGCACCCATGTCTAAAGCAACTACTTGGCGATCGCGTAAAGACTCAGGGACATCACGATTAATAATCCGTTGTGCTAATCCTTCGGCGATAGCTGTTTTACCTACCCCTGGTTCACCAATAAGTACAGGGTTATTTTTAGTACGCCGAGATAGTATTTGGATGGTACGGCGAATTTCGTCATCGCGACCAATTACAGGATCTAACTTGCCTTCTCTAGCAAGTTGAGTTAATTCTCGTCCATACTTTTCTAAGGCTTGATATTTCCCTTCAGGGTTTTGATCGGTTACTTTTTGCTTTCCGCGCACCTGTTTAATAATTTCCTTTAGTTGTTTTTCGGTTAAACCTACGTCTTTAAGTAGTTTACGACCCCAGCGCTCATCCTGGGCAAAGCCTAAGACTAGATGCTCAATAGAAATATAATCATCATCAAACTCTTGACGATATTTTTCAGCACGATCTAAAAGGCTATCTAAACTACGTCCCAAAAAAACATTTCCTCCTGTGTTGCTTACTTTGGGTTGGCTATTGATAAACCGATCGACTTTATTGCGTAGTAGTTGAACACTGACATCAGCCTTATTAAAGATACTGCTGGCTAATCCTTCTTCCTCAATTAGGGCTTTAAACAGGTGTTCACTTTCTACTTGTTGTTGCTGATTTTGTTTGGCAATATCTTGAACTTTAGCGATCGCTTGCCAAGCTTTTTCGGTAAATTTTTGGGGATTGGTTGGTTGCATATTATCTTCTCGGTTAGGAAATAAAAACTTTTGTAGTTTAGTAATTTGATGTATTTTTGAGAAATATAACGAATTTCAGCAAATTTTAGCTTCGCATTTGCTCAAAGCCTATTTTTAAATTCAAATTAAAGATTTAGCTGGTTTATTAGTTAATTTAATATCATTGTAGCCAGAACAGTATAGTTAGCCAGGTTAGGATACCCCAACCACTATATTCTGGTTTTCCTATAGGAGACTGTTGAGCAAGTCAATCCAAAGTTCTCCCAGTCTACTCTGTTTTAAAAAACCCCAAAAGCTAGACAAATCTTTAACTTAAATACTAATAAGTCTTCTACTTAAGCTGTTATGCATTTATTTTGAGCACTCACAAGCCTTGCTGTAAGGAGTATGGGCTTCAAAAATCCCAATTTAAATGCGTGTCAGCTTATAACTATATTAATAATATTGCAGTATTGAAGTATACGGTTTGAACGAATCGCACTTAAATTTGAATAGCTAAATTTGAATAGCAATAAATAAGCTATTGATAACAATAAATAAGCTATTTCGCACTTAACCTGACGATCAAATCGGCTGAAACAACTAAAAATTCGATGTACTCGCTCCAATTTAAATGCGTCTAAGCTTAACCTTTCTTTTGTATGTAATCTTCAAATTAGTTTTTTTTTGCTCATAGTTATAGTTTTGCAATAAAAATAAAGCTCTTATAGCTCAAAAAAGATACCTCCAAGATTAAAGCTAAAAAAAATGTTTAAAAAGGTATACCTAAATTTAAAAGCTCTTAGGATTTATACTAAACTAAAATAATCGCTTATTATGCACCAAAATTCGGGTCGATTAACCAGCACTACATTCAGAAAACTTAATGAAATCTAGTCTATTGGAACACTCACCAGCTCACTATCTATCTAACAGTATTTCTACCTGCTCCATAGATAATGAATTGGAGTCTGAAGAAAGTATGCTCAGTGCTAATAAGGCAGAATTAACCAAGGATCAACAATTGGTACACGCTCTCAAAGATAGCGAAACAAGATACGCCTTAGCTACTCAAATAACTCATGATGGTCTTTGGGATTGGGATTTGAGTTCTAATCAAATTTACTTTTCTTCTCGCTGGAAATCAATGATAGGTTGCCAAGAGCAAGAAATAAAAAATAATCCGGTTGAATGGCTAGTGAGAGTCCATTTAACAGACATCGACAAACTCAAAAGTAATTTATCAGCCTGCTGGCGGGGGGAAATTTCTCAGTTTGAAATGGAATATTCTCTGCTACATCAAGACGGAGAATATCGTTTGATGCACTGCCAATGCCTTGCTGCAATGGATGGGGATGGATTGGTTAGCCGTTTAATTGGCTCACAAACCGATATTACTGAGCGCAAAAAAATAGAATATCAGCTAAATTATGAAGCCGATCACGATAAACTAACTAATCTGCCTAATCGTCAATTATTTATTCAGCAACTTAAAGAATTATCTCAGTTAGAACACAATTCAAACTATATGTTTGGGGTCTTGTTTTTAGATCTCGATTGTTTTAAAAATATTAATAAGAATTTTGGTCACTCAATTGGCGATCGCTTATTGGTGGAAATTGTACACAAACTTCAGTCTTGTCTAAGAAGTCGAGATACAGTGGCGAGGCTAGGTAGTGACGAGTTTGCGATTTTGCTGGCTGGTTTTACCGACACTAGCTTCCCTTCAGAAGTAGCCTGTCGCATTCAACAGGAATTTTCTCTACCAATTCCCGTCGAAAATCATTCAATTTTAATGACTATTAGTATTGGTATTGCTTTTAATCATAGTAGTAGCGATATTCAGACACATAATACATCATACAATCTGATTGAATCGTTACAAAATGCTGAAATTGCTATGCATCAGGCTAAAGCTGAAGGTAAAGCTTGTAATGTAATTTTTCAGCGTTCATCGTATTTACAACATATTGAAAAGTCTAAGTCAGAAAACGATCTTCGAGAGGCGATCGAACAAGAACAGTTTGAATTGTATTATCAACCCATTGTTAAATTAGTTGACCATAGTTTAGTGGGTTTTGAAGCTCTAATTCGTTGGCAACATCCTGTCAAAGGTTTGATTGCTCCCGCTGATTTTATTACCCTAGCTGAAAATACAGGTCTAATAGTGCCAATTGGGTGGTGGGTTTTACGCTCTGCTTGTCAGCAAATGGCAACTTGGCAACAAGAATATCCCAACTCCAATTCTCTATTCATCAGCATTAATATTTCTAGTCAACAGTTTTCTCAACCCTATGCAGGTCATATAATCGCGCAAATTTTAGGAGAAACAGGCTTAAATCCTCGCTGTTTAAAACTGGAAATTACTGAAAGCGAAATTATGGAAAATATTGATGTTGTCCTCAACAGTGTAACAAAACTGAAAAATTTGGGGGTGCAGCTATCGCTCGATGACTTTGGGACTGGTTATTCTTCCCTGAGCTATTTACATTGTTTACCCATAGACAATCTAAAAATCGATCGCTCTTTTGTCCAAAATATTGAAAGCGATCGCAGTAAATTAGAATTGGTTAAAACAATTATTAAACTAGCAGAAGTATTTGAACTAGATTTAATTGCTGAAGGTATTGAAACACAGCAACAATGTACCCAGTTACTCGACTTGCAATGTAAATATGGACAAGGGTATTTATTTTCTAAACCAGTACCTTTAATAACGGCTACAATTTTAATTAATACTGATAACTGATAACTGAGTAGTAATTAGTAAGTAGCAAGTAGCAAGTCTATCATGGATACCGCGCTCGTCTTCGACTCGCTTCGCGACCGCATACAGCAAGTAGCAAATAGTAAGTTAGATATTACAAAGCTTTCAAATCAAATCTAGGTACTTAGTGGTCTTATTTACGCCCATCTATACTAGTGTTGTGTCAATTAATTAATGATGGGTAAAACTATTGAAATTCTCTTCCTTGTCCTGCCTAAACCCATCAATTCAAACAGAAGTGAGCTACTGGTGTCTTACTTGGCGATGTTTTTCTCTAGCTTGAACTACTTGTTGAATTTCTTGCCAGCGATCGCGAATTAGCTCTCTCATTTTTTCCGATTGCCATTGAGGAACTCTACTAGTTTTGCTTCGATTAGTTTCTTGAGTCATCAGTATTTGTATTTTGTTCAGCTTTACTTCTTAAAAATATTCTCAATAAGTTTGAACTACCCCTTAATTTTGATTTTTAGAGTTTAATTGGCTGTTATAGGTTCATAGGTAGCTAACTTTTTGCAGCATCACTCATAACACAAAACAAAATTGACATATTTTACTTTTGATTTTTGATTATTCAGAATAATATTCAAGTATTAAAACCCTCTGCTATCAAATATCTCTTTTATGTTAATGATAAATAGCATTTTTGAGAATATTAATAGTATATCATCTGTTTTTTTATTAAGAATATTTTTCAACTAACTTATTAAAAATTTATGTTAATAAGCCGATTATCTTTTTTTAAACTAATGATATGAAAAGTCGATATGAAAAGTCATTTTATGATATACTCATGAAAATAAAGTAATTGGCTAGTGATTTTTGTGTTAAGTTGATATTGTCAATAAATAAAACTTAATGAGAAAAGTATCATGTCAGTAGCCGAAGGTTTGTTGCGTCCATTTGGACAGGTAGAAGATAATCCTGTATTACTAGAAAAAAGTGTAACTGAGCCAGTATGTGAAGGCTTCAACGCTGCTTTAGCAAGTTTTCAAGGTTTGTACTTGCAATATCAAAAACATCACTTTGTGGTAGAAGGTTCAGAATTTTACTCGCTACATCAGTTTTTTCAGTCAAGCTACGGGGAAGTACAGGAACATGTTCATGAACTTGCTGAAAGACTAAACGGTTTGGGAGGAATTCCCGCTGCTAGCTTTAGTAAACTGGCCCAGTTATGCTGCTTTGAACAAGAAACTGATGGAGTCTATAGTGAACGTCAGATGGTAGAACACGATCTAGCAGCGGAGCAAGAAATCATCAAGCTTTTACGTCGTTTAGCCTCTCAATCGGAAAGTCTAGGCGATCGCGCTACCCGTTATCTTTATGAACAAATTCTCTTAAAAACAGAAGAAAGAGCTTATCATTTGCACCATTTCCTAGTTCATGATAGTTTGACTTTGGCTTTTGTAGGAAATTAGGAAATACTGTTAACTAAAACCGCTCAACGCACAAGAAAATGTGTTCGTTTGCTAAAAACTTTTTTCTGTAGTTGTTACTTGGTTTTGAACTTTTTACAAGAGAATTAAAAAATAGTGTATCTTTGGCAAAATTTTCTTTTTAAAAGCCACTCCAACTAAAGTACGTCCGTGAAGCGAAAACTGAAGTTTCAACAACTTTCCTTAACCTTTAACTTTTGCCCTTTACCCTAAAAGTAGATATCTAAAAAACTATAGGTTTCAACAACGTGGGGGATGCTGAATGGGATTCAGCATCCCCCACCGTTCAAAGTAGACGCGGTTTAAAGTACACAGAGTTTTAAGGTATTTATAGATGATTACACCTATCTACGAAGTTTGAACGTCAAAGGCTTAATTAAAAATCGACATCTGAGCAAAGCTTTGTCTGATGCTGCATTTGGCATGATTAGAACCCAAGTTGAATATAAAAGTTCACGCTAAGGAAATACTTGATATTCTATTTCTTTTTAACAACTAGCTAATCTTTGTGTAATGTTCGACTGTGGGAAAAGGATCGTAGAAATGGTGTAGTAATTCTTTCCAAGTTTGATATTCTGCTGATTGTCTAAACCCAACAGTATGATCTTCTAAACTTTGCCAATTAACTAATAATAAATATTGATTATCTAGTTCCATACATTTCTGTAAATCATGAGATATGTATCCAGGCATGGAAGCAATAATACTGGAAGCTTGGTTAAAAGCAGCCTCAAACTCTTGATTCATGTCTGGTTTGATTTTTAGGATTGCAACTTCTAAGATCATAAAAATTAATTCAAAATGAATGTAAGATAACAATAATTATTATCAAATAAGTTTCAAATAAGTTGTCAAAGATGATTTCCATAATTTAATATGTAGTTTCTACAATTAATAATAAAAATATGAAAAATAATCATGACTTATCAACATAATAATCATAATCACTCTTATTTTCGATCCTATTATTTCAATTTTGATTGCTGCTTATATTTTATATAATGCGATCGCCAACTTACGCACAACTCTATTATTATTTTTGCAAGCTGTTCCAGAAAATATTGATATCCATCAATTAGAAAAAAGTATAATTTCCCTGAAAAGAGTTGATTCTGTACATCATACTCATGTTTGGTCTTTGGATGGCGAACATCATGTCTTAACCACTCACGTTATTATTGAAGATAATACCACCAGAGAAGAAATACAGGAAATCAAAGGCGCAATTCAGCATTTAGGTGACAGTCTTAATTTAGAATACATCACAGTAGAAATTGAATATTTAAACGAATACTTTAAAATGCGTCATTAAATTTCTTGTATATACTAATTATTAATTAAACTTAAATCATCAAAAATGAGGTGCTTCTAAACTAGAATTACACCCCATTTTATACTAATATCAAATGCTCATAATCAATTTGTATTTGCTTCAAGGTTATTTAATTGTTTTTAAGGTTAATCTAGCTTTTAGCTCATAGCTGCGTTACTATTATTGCTACCAATATCGTTGATTGTTTTGCCTTGAATATGGCTGTGAAACTTAGGATCGACATCTACACCAATTTCATTAGCTGTACGAGTCAACATAGATCTTTTGCGATTGATAACTAACTTTTGATGGCGCGTTAATAAAGAGCGAGCTTGATTTTGAATAGACATTTATTTTTGCTTTTTATTTTTTACATCATAAATATAGCATATAATTCTGTATCAATTATTACTTTTTTTAATCTTTTTGTTATCTTTACAAAATCTTAAAGTTTTTTTCTAGTTAGCTTCCCGCAGGGAAGCCCCGCGTTGTACCCTAGGTCAACGTCGGGACGGGGCTTATAAATTGCTCGGGAGACCCACGCAAACAGCCCCTCACGAAAGCAGGGACAAGGTTTATCGGTCATAGGTCTACAGTTTTGATAAAGAATCTTTATATAGCAACGATTCCAGCCATTGTATAATGTTCTTGAGCGTATCAATGGGTCGCTAGTTACCGAAGATCGGATAATCAAAAACCTAAAATTAGCAAGTACCTTGAAAATCAAACATAGATGGTTGCAACCAAGAAATAGTCTCAGTTGGAAACTCGGTGGTTGCGTAAAATGTTTGCCGTAAGAAGGAATCATTTTAAAAACTGTACCCAGGGACGCTGGGGAATGGGCGAGAGGGATGCTGAGGTTTCCTCAGCTTATCCAATCGAGCCGTTGGAAACTGCCTGCTGAAAGCGTACTGTCGGGGTTGAATGGTTTTGTACTGTTCATCTAGATAAGTGCTAAGCAGGAATACCTGATCGTGAGTCTAGGAAAGCCAGCACCTTATCCGTTAGGATAGGTGTCTGGAGAACGTCACCAAAGAAAACTGGATCAGCTTTTGGCATGATTACTCATCGCCAATAAAAAAGGGTAAATTAACGGCTATAATAGCCCAAAAGAAAACAAGAAAACCATCGTTTAGATTTCTGTAAAGTCTTCTACTGTAATGTCAGTAGGGCTAACATTATTCACAATTGCCAATAGTTGATTGTTATTTGTAGGATCTCGGATTAATGTAGCTTTTCCTGCTGCATTATCAGTAATGCTTAAATCACTAAAGCCCAAGGAATTGGTTAAACCAAACAAGTCTATACCATCAGTAAAATCGCTAATAAGATCTTGTCCTCGATCTAACTCAATCATAAATATATCCGATCCTTCTTTGCCCCACAAAGTATCGTTACCCATTGCACCTAATAAAATATCGTCCCCCATACCCCCTGACAAAACATCATCACCTATACCCCCATCAAGAGTATCATCACCCTGATTTCCTAAGAGAAAGTCATCTCCTTCGCCACCAATAATCGAGTCGTTGCCATCATTCCCCACCAGAAAGTCGTTACCATTCTCTCCCGTAATAAAGTCATCATCTTTCAACCCGAGAAGAAAGTCATCTCCTTCTCCACCATCAATAGAATCATTACCTATTCCACCAAAGATAGAATCATTACCTATTCCACCATCAATGGTATCTGCCCCTTCACCACCTATTAGATAGTTGTAACTGTTATCTTCAGAAGTGTTATTTTTTTGACCATAAGTGTAGGTAGTTATATCTTCTGGATTGCCATCACCACCACGATCCTCGATTTGACTAGTTAGATTGCCATTGTCATCGTAAGTGTAAGTAGTTATATCTTCTGGATTACCATCAGGAGCATCAACATAGCTTTCCCTATCTTCATCATACTCGCTTTGACTAGTTACTCACGGTTCGCTTAAATAAAATGTATTGAATCAAATAAGACATCTCAAGTGTATGCTGGAAATGAAGTTGAGAGAATAGAGAGAGCTAGATTTTTGACAGGAACGATC
>JAAUYG010006429.1_pt1 | contig 19604 bp, 9 predicted proteins | sample 7278091 | NCBI WGS metagenome assembly JAAUYG01 (sample SAMN14350201, study PRJNA611818) | marine sediment metagenome | isolation source: surface marine sediment (0.6m) | place: French Polynesia: Moorea | collected 2018-08
AATTGATTTAGTCTGCAGCAGTGAGTTTTTGATACAAGTCTGCAGAAAATTACCTGTCATCCTAACTGCAGCTGTCAAGCAGAGCGCCAAGGTCCTTGGACCTCTTGTCATGGTTACTATTGCTTGTTGACATCCGAGTCCTTCTTAGATATGCCAGGCATTGTGGTAAAATGTTAAGTTTATGCTTTGATGTTTTCCAGCTAAAACTGCTCAGCGTGAGATTCTAGAAGAAACTGGAATTGACACTGGTATGAGGGTGTAAGCCATTATCATAATGGAACTGTTGTTCTTACTGTAACTCAGCCTTTAGTCAGGGCTATTATAGGAAAGGCAAATATTCATACATGCGGTAATGAAAATAATAATGTGGCCACAAGTTAAGAATACAAGAAGAGCTGACCTTTGTTAAAACTGCTAATGATTAGCAAAAAATATTACCTGCTGGTAGATCTTTGAGGTCTGCCAGAAAAGCCATAAAACTAATTGCGTTTCTTTTCAGTGTTCAATGGTATTCTGCTGTTCCGCCAACAACATAATCAACCAGGTGCTTTCGGACGTTCAGATTTCTTCTTCGTGTGCCACATGATCCCCAAAACCTTTGATCTGGTGCCCTGCGAACAGGAAATAGAGGCATGTCAATGGATGTCGCTGAATGAAGTAAGCCAAGCCCAGCAGACTTCGGCCATAACGCAGCGAGCACTTCAACTCATACGTGTGGGTTTGCGGGACGGGTTTGGCGAAGTTGCGCTGAATTGCGAGCAGTATAAATCATTGTATAAGGGTTTGACTTTCAAGGTCTATAATCGCCAGCTCCCTGTGGATTTAGCTGGGATTTCGCCAGATTATCCACATGACATAGCAGAAGGAGATCCTAAGAAAAAGCTGTTGGGATAGTAATCTCTAAAACTTGGGGGTTAGTTTCATTAATAGGTATTTTAGAACTGATTGCCATTGGGAGGTACTTTCACAAAATAGCTGTTTAGAACTTATGATCATGTGGGTGTAGTTTCACAAAGTAGCTAGTTTAGAATTACCATTGGGGGTAGTTTCGCAAAATAGCTAGTTAGAACTAATTACCATTGGGGCTATTTTCTCAAAATAGCTATTTTAGAACTAATTACCATTCATCACCATGTCGTAATCATAGGAGCCTGCCACACTTCGAAAAACTGTCAGGGTAAATAAACCCAAAGTACCGGTATGCCTTTACCAAAGTATTGTTCTTTACTACTGCTTGGCTTTTAACTCTCGGTGTAGGGTAGCGGCTATGGTGCTGGCTTGAATGTTAGTGATAGTGTATGCTTGTAAAATGTTTATAGTCTTTTATGCTAGGTATCGGAGCAATAAATGCAGAAATAATGTGAACCTGAGAGTGACTGTATTCACTATAAAGGGTTAAAAAATATGTTACATCGTTAGTATTGCTACTTCAGCAACTCAAGATTTACATCGTATTGTATAAAACTGGGGGGGGGGAGTAGCTATTGAGAAGAACAGTCATTGAAATTCAATGGTGCGTGTTAGTGAACTTTTGCATCATAACTGTTGTGCAAGGGTATCGATAGCGTTCTCTAAATTTCAAGATTGTACTGTTCTTTCAATACCTGGCCTATATCGTAATAGCCATGTGTGGTTTTAGATGTACATATACTTATCTGTACACTGAAACATGACTTTGTGATCACCTTGAAACTAAGGCCACTTTCCATCAATATTATATATTAATACCAAAGCTGCATTTTCAATGTGTAGTAGCCTAAGAAATTAGACCATTTCACAGTTGAAACCAGTTTATGACAGCATTTTCATAATTCAGAACATCCACTGTGTTTTAACACAGCTATTGCTGTAAATTTATTAATGTTTGCGAAGGATTTATTTGGCAAATTTTGTGACCATCTGTAAATCGCAAAAGTAAGTAAAGGCAAACATAATTCATGTGTCTGGAATTAATTAACAAGGCCTGTGCTAATCAATATTAATCCCTGCAAACATAGTTTTGTCTCAAAAATGCAAACATTAATCCTAGCGAACTTTAATAAATTTACAGTAGCTTGACTGAGGGATCCTTATCGTACAAAATTAAAGCGTTTGTTACCAACCTTGATATTACAGGTATCGTGCCAATATAAATTTTCATGATTTAATTTATTTCAATGGCATTCTTTGTGCCGACTTGCCATAAAAGTGACTTTCTGTAAGGAATAGTCTGCGACAGTAACAATTTGTTTGTGATTGTGTAAGCATTCCACATAAAGTAGTCATATATGTACTCGCACAGCAGCTGAGCCACTCTGTTTTTAGTGACATTCACTGTCGAGATGAAAAAAAACTTTGTTCGATTCCATTTGCATATATATATTTTGTTGTCAAAGCCTTTTGAATGTTCATCTGGCAAATATGTGTAAACATGCAAATGTACAAATATACATGCATTATGAAATTAATCCTGTAACAATTATCTGCACAGAAACCAGTGATGAAGGCTGTAGTATTCTAAATTAATCTAAATTTGAAGGTACTCATAACTATAAAGCCTGATTCTCTACAGCAGGTTGAGATGCACACAGAATATAAGGATTAGTACTTTTCAGTACATTCTCCATCACTTAATAATTGTAAAATCATTGTACTGTTTTTGTGGGAGCAGCTTGTATGCTTTAGATTGTATTTCATGGTTCCACCACCTAGTGGAGGCCAGACTACCAGATGGGATACCATAACATCTTGACCTGCAGAAGCTAAATGCGTGTTATTGTTTTGTACTCTTTCACAAGATCTTTCTTACTGAAAACTGCATGAACTGGTCATGCTAATCTAACCATTTTGGTGTAGCTAGAAGAGTTATATCACAGATCTGTGCAAGTTTAGTGCATTCTGAGAATACATATATAGATATAGATACAGTGTATATATACATATATATATATATTACCAGTAGTATAAGTACAAGTGTATATTATATGTGGTTCAGTTCAATGACTATATGGACTAAGTCTTGTTATACATGTACATGTATTTATGTGGCTTAGGTGTGGGCCAGCCCCGGGAAGCCTAAATGAAGGTTAAGTCCTTTGTGATACTCTAAAATGTTATGTATGTGGTACCATGTTTTGTATATGTACGTCCTGTTAATATTATTGGCAGTCCCAATTTGATGTAAAGGAAAAGGAAGGATATTTCTCTGACTTCAGACCCTTGTGTTTTTTCTGACTATATTTTTGGTGGGGCAGGCTCAGTCACATTGCTATAATTTTACACCTTAAAATGCTCCAGATAAGTTAAAAAAGCAGGTAACACTAAGGGTCTGGTTTCAAAAATACATTCTTCTTTCCCCTTAACATCGTATTTGGACCTCCCATCTTTAAAATACATTTGTTTTCCCAATTTGTTTGGACCTTGTTGTGTGAAGACTACTTTGCTCTGGTATAAATTGTCATAGGTAATGCTTTTGCTGAAAGACCAACTAAAGGCTTGTGGTCGTCGAGATGGATTGCATCAGTTTTTTTGAGCAAAAATTGCAAGGTCAAGGTGAACATAACGTTTTCCCTTACTAGCCTACCTTACAGTCGTTTCATTGTTTCAGATTATGACCTCACTGTTGTTTATTCATGTTACCGGGGTAACTTTAGCTTACCAGAGCCCTTGAAAAGAAAGACATAACAAATGTATTTCATTATAGTCTTGGGGTTCATCAGTAGAGTACCTGCTGTAGCGAGAATAATTCAGTCTTTGTTGCAATATAGCCATGGTTGCATTGAGTTCAGGCCTAGAATCCAGTAGTGTCCTTGTACTTGGTCCTTTAGTTCCCATTATGCCATTGGTGAGTAATTGCACTTGGGCTAGTCTAACAGCAGAATACCAGTACATGTACATGGCATCAAAGTACTTGTAAAGTGTCAATTATTACATACCGTAATAAAGAAAACTAGCTCGATTCTAATTGCACCCCTCTTCAGGTGCTCTTAGGATATAATGTATTGCCAAAGAATAATTAAGTGCCATGGCACAATACAAGGGCCAAAATGTCAAGCAGAAGGAATTTAAATTAAGTTACTTTCATGTATGTCTCCAAGCAGTCGTGCATATTGTGCATAGTATAAAATGAGTTTACACATTTAATGTCGGCTACTGTCTTATGAAAGGGGTGGCCATTCAATGACAGACACAACTGCCTACATTACACACTGCAGTGGTAAGATGATTAGCAGGTGCTACAGCTCCCTTTGGGAGTCCCTGGTGTCAAATTATACATTGGCATGCTCTGTTCAGCAAGATGAGCAAGGAACTCTTAAGCGCAACAAAATATGAAATCTAAACTCGAAAGCCACAAACGTGACTTACTGATTTATAAGAACTGGGCAACTGAACCCTTGCGTGTCTGTGTAGTATTGTATTTTTGATTACATTTGTATTCAACATCCAGATACTTTCATACTTTGATGTAATAAGCCTTACTTTGATGCTACATTCTGTACTAAAAGAAGCCCACAAGTCAAAGAAAATATCTGTTGAGCAGAGAAGGTGAAGAGAATTCTCTGAACGTCAGATGCTCTCTGGTAGCTAGTACACAGTCAAATTCTGTGTTACCTGAGAGGATATAGCAATAGCCATTGCGTGTACATCAGCATCATGCATCAGGTATGCGGGTACTTTTTCCGATTTAAAGCTACGCTATGCCAATATCATGTGTTTTGGTTTAAATTTCATAGTATTTGTGCTTGTAAAACATGCTTGTATTTGTACACATACTTGACCACTGAGGTGTTGACATGTATGGCGAGTACTTGTACTTGAGAATTTATGAAAATACTGGTACTTGATTCATATACAATTATTTGTACTTGTCCCCAGGTCTGTTTGAGTTAACAGTTCATTGTTGTTGTGCAAGAGCATGCTCAAGCCTGCGTATCTCTGTCATACTGAGAGGTGATAAACAACTGGGATGATTTAGTATTTCCCTGTTGCATAAAGTTAGAACTTGTATGAAAAGCTCTTTGAGGGTCACATGTACAGTAGTCCTTCTCAGTGGCCACTCTCAACAAAGGCCACCCTCTCCTACGTGGAGATGAAACTTTGCTGCTACTAGTATCAATGTATTTTACTTCTTCCTCTCACCAAAAGCCACCTCGGTAATATGGCCACAATTTCTTGGCAAATAAGGTGGCCTTGTTACAGAGGGACTGTTGTACGTGCATGTTTCAGGACTGATTCGATAATCAGAAAGCTGGTGCATCCAGCAACCCAGGCCAGTATCAGAAACTTTTTACATACAGGGTAGCTTATATGTATTTCAATTTTAATTGTAACAGATTGAAAGCTATTTGTTTTAAATTATGACAATAAAATACTTGTCTTTCACAGTTGTATTTCTGGCTTATTGAGGATCAGTCTTTGCGGCACTATAGTATATTCCACATGAGCACACCCAACATTACCGGTACTTGTTTTTGAGAAACCTGAGCATGCCGAGTAGTCCTTGAAGAAACAGCAACACTTGTTACTGCGGTTAGGCACACAAGCTTTGTAACTACCGTAGTCTAAATAGGATTAAACTACTTTATCAGCCATCTTCCTTGGAACTATATGCATATCTGGCAATGTTAAGTATGAGCCAGACTACCCTTCATTGTCATGCACTCTGTAGCTATTCACTTCGGGAGTTTTTAACTTTGACTACCAGTATTCATGAACTGGCACAAATTACGGTGACATGTATTTCTCAGACTGCTTTCTTTTGGGTGGCAATTTCCTGCCATTGTAGCTAAAAATTCTTCCCATTGCAATGTTTAAAATTTTCTTTTATGTGTGTGTACTATCCACATAGCCACTGACTCCTTAAACAGGAATTTACTGTGAAAACCTAGAGACCACTGTCCACCCTGGGGGCTCCCAACTACATGTACACTACTTCTACAAAGATCTTTACAAGGGTCTTTATATAACGGCTTTAACCCTGGATCTGCAAAATGCGGTCCTTATGTACAGATATTGTCCGAGGTTTAACTGTATACCAGTTACATGTCTCGAGGTCCATGGTTTACTGGTTATATATAGAGTATATAAACCATAATCATACGTACAGAAGATGTTCTAAGGCTAAAAAATATAGGCTGGGCTAGCGCTACTCATTAGCCACATAGCCAAATGCTAAAAAAATTCCCTGGTGGCTAAAAGTGGTTTGCTTTTAGCCACAGTGGATAGAGCCTCAACTTTTAACTCATACCCTGTATGTAGTTTTCAAGAATCAACAATACCGGTATATATATGATACCTGCAATTTGAGTTATTTCGACAATTAACATGAATTTAATCCTACAAGTATGCATCTTTATTTAGAAGCTTTGGGATCTTAATGTAATCCTGTCAAAGCCTTTTACAAAGATGCCTGTGGCTCAACAAACTCGTTTGTGGCTAAAAAAAAAGCTTTCCTTTAGCCACAGTGGCTATGCAGGAAAATGTCCTAGCGCTAGCCCAGATAGGTAAGAGATATAATATCAGAAATCTATTGTTGGCGATTAGCTCCAGAAAGTCAACTGATGATAAGACGCCCAAAGGCTATAATAACAAAATATGGTTTATTTACACAGGAAAATTACATGTACATTTGGCTGAAGAATAACATTTAAGTATATGGTACGAAAGCACAAAATCAGATGGCAATGAAACAAAAGTTGGGAGTACATTTTGCAGTTTCACACACCAGATGAGCTAGAATATTGACTCCCCTTTCAACATGTTCCATATATATTGTATACTCAAACACATCTACTCATGTAACTGAACAGAGTCAATTGAGTGAGTCCCATACAACCCATAATACAATGAAGTTGAACATGGTTCGTTATAATGGGAATGTGTTCTGAACACAGGTGTTGTCACTACATGTAATGTCCAGCGATACAGCCGATACCTATTGAAATTTTAGTGTCTATATCAACCTGTCTACATTTTTAACAGCGACTGTAGATTTATTGGAGACGTTTAAATATCATCAGGCATGAGTATGGTGTGAAGACTATGATCGCTGGAATGTCAAGTGCTAGAAATATATTTTCATTCATTCACAACCAATTTGAGAATGTAGAACATTCATAACACCATTATCTCAAAGAGCCATTTACCTTCTCTAATACTGTGAAAAAACTTCTTTTCGATTTCCAGGAAGATGAACTTAAAAGGTGGGACTGTGTGAAAATGTTATCTTTTTTCAGTGAATAATAACTAATAGTTACACAACACTTATAACGATACGTACCTACTTAAGTCCCTTATGAACAGATGACCGAACTTTTCAGTGACATGCAGAGCATAGTTGAACACTCGTAACTGACAACTTGCCATGAAATATCGTTTGAGAATAAGAATTTTACCACATTTTTACTGCATACATGTGCGAGATCCCACTCATGTGTGTGCGAGAAATTGTTCGAGAAACCCAGACAATCAACAATACTGAAATAAGTAAAAATTTCCCCCCACTCACACATGTGCGCACACACAAACATCCGACCAGCAGTCTTTTTGTTTTGATTTCTAAGTTGGTGTATGTTTATAGGTCCTCAGTATAGACTTGTCTTCTTCATAATCCGTAAAAACTCCTGTTCGTTAATTTCTCCATCTCCATCTTTGTCTGCTTCATCTATCATTTCCTGAAATGTATAAAACAAAAGCAGAAATTATGGCCCATTTTCCACAAAAATCTTAGGCTGGTCTCCAAATAAATCCTAAGCCAAAAACAAAAAAAAAAAGTTGCTGTGGTGAATGAATAAAGTTAAGTACTTTTGTAAATTTATTTTTGTTTAGAAACTGGCTCCAATACAAGTTAACACAATCTGGGACAAAACACATTGACAAATGTAAACTTAGAATGGCTTAATCATGCAACGATTGCCTGAGAAACTAAGATCTGGGCCCCTGGTTCCCCAAAAATGCTTCAGTGTAGAAAACAACTCAAGCCCATAGATCACCTTGGCTACGAACTATCCTTTGCATGCTTTCTTTTAACTTTAATGGTGTTTGTGTGGGTAGTTGGATCTTTCTGTCAACCTGGCAAATATGTATATTACATGCATAACATATATACATGTACCTGCAGTTCTTCATCTGTGAGATTCTCGCCTAGTTCCTTGGCAACCCGCTTCAAATTTTTGAAAGAGATCTTTCCTGTTTCGTCATCGTCAAACAACCTGAAACAGTTCGGATGGATGAAATACCTGTCTCATGCATGACGATACCATAAAATGCCAGGTGCTCACTCTCAGATTATGCCTCTGCAAATTCATTATTGGAAAAATTCACCTTTGCAGGCATCTCACAAGGAAGCTAATTTGTATAATAGTAATAACGGGCGTTACCTACTAAGCTGGACACAGATAATGCTAGTCATAGCATTACCATTCTTAAATTAACAACTGTTGTAACTATATGTACTCTGTTGGCATACCTTGGATGACTATATATTATTAGGGTACTAGTATAAGCTCTATATTTCTTGAAACAAATTTGGGGCATACAATGCAACTGGTTATTAAGCACATCGGGGAAGATGTATAATTCTCACCTAAAAGCCTTTAGGATCTCTTCCTTGGAATCTTTCTCACTCATCTTTTGCGTCATCATGGTCAGGAAGTCATTGAAGTCTATTGTACCTAGAAGAAAAAGCGCGCTAACGCCATAATGATCAAATAATTCATGTCATGCCTAAAACTACATCCGCAAATTGGGCCTTGAAATTAACATCATAACACTGTCCTTGTGACTGTTGACATTGTCTGGACGATTAAACTTCACTTTCAAAGGCCAAGAACAAAAACAACACTTTCTTTGCAATGTTGCCATTTTGGGACATAACATTTGACTTTCGCATGTTTCGGGGCAGTATAAATTACTTATATAGTCTGGGATAGTTTCAGGGAAGGTCTACTGCTGCAGTAGTACTGCAGAAGTTAGTTTCAAGCCCTGAAACCCTGAAATGGATGTAAATACCATATACTGATGAATAAAACACAAGTACTGAGATGCTCCACTTTTCTCAGTTTCTTTTTCTTTTTTTTTATTTTACTATGCACCATGTCTGTTTGCATTTGGATACAAGTAAAGATACAAATATACAAAACTGTGGTGTATATACAGTATACTAAAACCACTCAAAGTATAACCTTGACATACCAGTTCCTTCTTTATCAATATCCGCTATCATTTTCTTGATTTCCTCTTTCTTTGGTTCAAACCCGAGAGCTCGCATTGCTACCTGCAACAGCAAATAATACAATGATTGACTTACTACCAGTAGTACCAAAATATAGGTTTTGATCAATAACAAATTCAATACAACAACCTACCAATACCTAAATTTCCAAGTCTTTAAATATGTCGATCAACAACTTGCAAAAGTAAATTCTGGAACAAGTGGAACAACAGTTCTGCTACAAAATCCATAGAGTAAAACTAGACGTTACTTTGGCCAGCCATCATTTACATTTATTCGTGTGTACAGATGCCACATATGGTAAACACATTCTTAACAGGTACTTATTCCAGAACTGAAACACAACTGAATTACTTCAGTAAGAATGTATTACTTTAAGTTCCTTCGCGTCAATTGTTCCAGACCCATCAGCGTCAAACAAATCAAAGGCTTCCCGGATCTCCTGCTTCTGTTCCTCTGTCAACTCTGGTTTGGGGCCAGTCTTCTTCCTCTGGCCACTCAACGCAGATTTCTTATAACTCGACTGAAACAAAGTTCATATATTAATAGATCTGGACAGAGTGTTGACAAATTCATGCTTGGCAATACCGGCATACAGATAGGCCTACTAATCTGATAAAGTCATTTTATAAGTGAAGAAAATTCAAGCCATAAGTGTCAGCCAGAAAACCTGGCTCCCACAATTCGGGTGTTTTCACACCTTCTAACTTGGCATGTGTGCAAGCCACGCCAAGTTAGAAAATGTTAAAACGGCTTCTCAGCCAGATTTTTCGGCTATATAAAATGCATGAATGGGAAATCCTTTGGTTTTCTTTCTCTTTACAAATTAGCTGCACACATTAAGTCATGGTGTAAACCTTTTATTTTGAAATTATGTAGTTGCATGTTTCAAGTTATCTTGTTAAGTTTGGACTTTGGAGAGACTACACACTAGGTCGACTGTTAGCAGGTAAGCCGAACCTGCAGCTATTGTCATTTTCTGATGGATGGCAAGCCGTGTGTCCATCAAAAAGTGTCAAAGAACTCGACTTGCAAGAGACAGGCCTTCCAGCTAGGTCGTTAGTGCGTCATTTTTTACCGACCATTCATAAAGTAGACGGTAGATTTTTCTTTTTCCTACGGTAAGATTAAAGTATGTCTGTTTGCACTTATTTTGCGCTGCTCTGAAGTTGGGGACTGCCATTTCATTTTGGGGTCAATGGACTTTAATAAATATATATAGTGTGCTATATCGCCCTATATGGCGAGGGGTATATCGCCCTATACGGCGACATCACCCCATACAGCGACATCGCCGTATAGGGCGGTTGGTCCGGACTGAGTGGCATTATCAAAATGTTAGCGATTACTAGCTGATAAGCGTTCCAAGTATAGAGAAGAAGAAGAAGAAGTGTCATATTGCATCTTATGACGATAGTCTCATTGGCAGGCATACAGTGACATATAGGTAAACAGTGGTAAAGTAAACAGTGGTAAAGCCAGGTATCAGGGTATAGACAGATCAAGTACAACAGCATAGACACTAGAGGTTACTCTGCAGGGTAGTAGAGCTAGTATTTATGGGTTGAGTTAGTCCTAACACTGAATTAACAGCTTAATATTTTAATAACATTTATGTAACAGCCGGGTTACACCAATAGTGCTGGTGTCAACAGTGATCATAGGTACTATAAATGTACATCAATAAATGGGTAGGACCGAACAGTGTCCACTGCATGTATGGTCGAGGACGTGTTTGGGCAGACAAGTAGAAATATTTCAGCTTTTAGCTGGAATGCCTGTCGTCTGTGTCGATTTCAGTCGTATGTTTGCAATTTCCCAGCCCTATGCTTTCCCCATGTCAAGCTATCCCTTCACATTTGGCAACCCCTATCGTCACTTGTCAAAATCCCTTTTGATCATTGATTTTAATTCACTCAAAATGTTTAAAATTTTGCATAAACCTACCATTTTGGCCTAATGTTGTTGTCAGTCGGTAACGAACGGCCCGCGGAAATGTAAACTAACCGCTGCGGGCCAGCGACTGATCTGAATTATGATTGGCTGCAAAATGGACTCTGCCCATCAGCTGCAACTAAACAGCCGACTGAGCTGCAGGTGGCCTGAGCAGAAGCCCCATCATGTCAAACGAGGTACGTGCTTCAATAAGCTTTATTTCTTCCTAAATTTGACAGAAATAGATAGTTATTTTATTTTAATTGAATATGAACGTGTTTAAGGTTATGTTAATTTGTAAAAACTAGCAAATCGTGAAAATAGTAATGGGAAATAGATAACCAGTCTGGACTTTAAAAAGCAAAAAGTCACTTACCTAGGATTTGCATTATCTACTACATGTGCTCATGTTGAAGGTTATATTTTAGAACTAGAAATGTATGTGCAACATAATGGTCATATCATCTTCATACAGTGAGTTTATGACCATTCAACTCATAAATTGGTAAACTGCTCGTTCTGTTGTAATGTTTATTTGCAGGATATCAATTGTCACTGGAGGACGTGCCTATATGTTTATATATTTTTTAATTGTATGTCAATTATTTTATTATGGACTTTTTTAATGTAATGCATGTAATGGTATGATGACTGTGATATGGACTGAGGTCTGAAATAAATGTGAATTGAATTGAATTGAATTGGTTTCCACCTTAAATCAAGATAATCTTGGATGACCTTGAAAGGTCAAGTCAATGCCATCCAACTTTAAAGCACTTTAGGTCTTAAATCCTTTTCAGAAGGTTTGTGTTATTATAGAATACTTAATAATTAGGAAGTTTCATAAGAAATTTTAAAATGAGGCAGAATTTTGATGACCCTTAAAATAGATGAAACTCGAACTGTAAAGCACTAACTCATAAATGTGTGCATCTGATATTGCTCGAAGATTACTGTAGAACACAAACAAAAAGGAGCATATTCTGCTATATCGATATCCATGAAGACCTGTGTGTACATTCTAGAAATGCAACAAACAATACCGGGTAATAGCTTGCACATCAGGTATCAGAGTCCCGGATCAGAGTGTGAAGTTTCCTTTGACCATGGTGACCTTGAAAGGTCAAAATGATTGTGGCGCTTCCGGATATTTATCTGGGTTAACACTAATAGCAAATTGAGTAGGATACAGTTTTGGAATGTTATGTGAGACCTTTAAGTTTAAGTATAAGCTTATGTACATTTTGAGAATAGAAATGCAGCAAACAATAACAACTTGCACATGATATGTTAGAATGTGGTGTTTCCTTTGACCTCGCCATCCTTGAAAGGTCAAACTGAATGTGGCGCTTCTGGATATATATATCTAGGTTAACACTAATAGGAAATTGAATAGAATACACTTTCATAATATGATGTGACCTTTGACCTTGGCGACTTTGAAAGGTCAAAATGATGGTGTAGCTTAACCAAACACTTTATCGAGGTTAACACTAATAGGAACTTGAATAGAATACAGTTTCGCACTGTTTACACACCAGTGCACTATATTGTTTCAAAATTAAAACCACCTCAGAATATTAACACCATTTCATCTAGACAGTGCCTATATCCTTATATTATTTATGGCTTCCACTGTAATATTCTTGGCAGCAGTACAATTCAGTAGGTAAACGATTGGTAAAGCTCGGATTGTTAGCTACAATTTGAGCAGAAGATTTGCACATATAAATACCGTATTCTGGTTATGACTATAATTACTACTGTTTCAGAACAAGACATGCCTTGTCATTGGCGGCTGTGGTTTTCTTGGTCAGCATTTGGTGGAGAAACTTCTTGAAAGAGGCTATGGAGTGAATGTGTTTGACCTGCGAAAGACATTTGATGATGAACGTGTTAACTTTTTCACTGGAGACTTGTGCCAACGAGATGTAAGTTTAGTGGTTAAGTTATTGAACTAACGTGGCATGTCTAGTAAGTTTTAATGTATTTGTATATATTTTCAATAGGCTCCTTATCTTTTATGCATGTACCTGTACCTATATTTTATATGGCATGCTGTTTCAGCTAAGTTATTATAGCTCTTTGGGCATGGAATTTATTTTTCTGTTTTTACCAGCACAGGATTAATGGAACCTATTCTGAGTCCTATCAACTTTAGTGGCCTCCCACTTTGAACCCAGAAGTCTATGGCAGGAATTCAGTAGTATACCTGATATAATTTCATTACATCGGCATATATAGAAAGCATGAACATGCACTTAAGAAGCTCAGTGCAGCTGTCTTTCTAATGCCATAGAAGGTATTCTGTGTCAATTAAGTTACATAAGCCTGACATTTATATTTTAAATTAATAATCTTTATTTGAAATAACAAAAGAATAGCTTTTCTTATCTTGCTCAATGGTGAAGGACTAAAATGATTGATCAGCAATTACATGTATGTTTCCAGTCGAAAAACGTCCATTCTCAATACTGAATATTTTCTGGTTTAACAATGTTTAAGTAATTTCATGTGACTGGTGCATTTCCTAGAATGCAAATCAATTTTTGCTAGAATTTTAATTTTAACATGGCAAGTTCAAATATCTGCAAGGACACACAGAGGGCTCCACATGGGTCTAAATAATTTATGCTATGTCAGACGTCACTTTTTATTTTTTCTCTATGTCGCCATGTCACTTTTTGTAAGACCTCTACGTCACTTTCTACAGTTTTTATAAAAGCCAACGTCGGACTTCTACAACTTTTAAAGTGGCCGTGTCGCACTTCGTTTTTTACCCATGTAGAGCCCTACACAGGCTATATAGTTTGAATATCACCCTTAATCAAATAAAGATACGATGATCTGCCTAGAAGTTTTGAGAGAGATGACCAGCCAAGAAATTTTTCCTGCATCAGATATGGTCTTAGTGGCCAGGGAGATCAGACAGTAACATAGGGCCACATTTAAGAGAGATTGTTTTTGGCAACAGAGCTAGTGGACCATTATAATTACATGTATGTAATGGTATATGTCTTCGAGCAATACTTAGACTTTAACTTCCACATTAATAGTAATGGAATATGTATGGGGACATCACCAAGAGAGATATACCACTGTGTGTATATGATGCATCACATATGCTACGTCATGCAAATTTAGTGCACCATCAATTTGGATGCAGTGACATTTTAAAAGGACTTTTTTTCTGGTACAGTGTAACTTTAGAATAGGAAGTATTTTAAACCCCATGGTGGGAAAATTTCTCAAAGATGCTCAAAAGAAGCCAAAAGACATTAAAAAAGCGGTACCTTCCGGTTGGATGAAACTTTCATATGACCCAATGTGATTAGCTAAAGGTCATGTTATAGCCAAGAGTAATTTGAATTCCACATGAAATTACCAACTACATGTATTCACGTTGCAATTTTGTGGTGTAAGATAGTTATAGAGGATAATGCTTGCTATTTATTTATTTTTTTATTTTACATGTGTTATTATTTTATTATTTTTTTTTTGGTGTCCTGCTTAATAGCTCTAGGGTTTCTGGACCGACAATCATCAAAAGTTTGTATATTTCCATATGTATACATTGTACATGAAAATGGAAAATAAATTAGCTATATCTATCTAGCCCTATATTGAAATCATAGAAGAGGAAAGCTGCCTTAATTTTGAGCCACAGAGGCCTTTTCTGTAATGTAAAAGAACCCTATATTGCCCATGGTATGGGTGATGGGGGTATTTGCAGAGATTGCAAATTTTGAGGTGGTCTTTTTTCTGGGATCACCTGGTCATGAGGCACTGGTTGCACTGTATACAGGCATTATAAGCACTGGATAGTTATAGCTATCATGGGCTGGTTCACATTTCCAGTTGAAATGTACATGTACATTGCTTTTAAATACAACATATGGCCAGAAGTGGGAGTCAAGTGGTTCAACATTGTTTTACATTTACATGTTAAAGCTGGCTATCAAAATAATCTCACCTGCACTGAATCTGTGTTTCCAAACACACGGTAAATCATCTTATAAACATCAGCCATAATTCAGCAATTAATATTTATGGTGTGGACAGACTTGGATGGATGTAGCAGCAATGTAAAAGTGACACAGGGGTGATTTCACTAGTGGACATGAGATGTAATAGGCTGGGCCAGGATGTTGTATATGAGGAAAGGTTGTACACACATGAGAAGCTCCCGTTAAAATCAATGCTGGAACAGATGGTGTTTCTGAATCATCATAAGCTGGCTTAACTGTCAAAGCCACAGGTGTCTTTGGGCTTCAAATAGACAACAATTGATTTAAAGAGGGCACACCACCTGCCTAAAGTCGGCCCGGACATAAAACTGTATCAGATATTGTGCATGAACTTTACTATGCTGACTGCTGGAATTCTATTGATTAACTTCATTGATCCAAAGAGATTAGCAATTTTGGAAGTTGTAAAATATAAACTGTTTCTCCATTAGCGCAACCTGTTAATAGCGCATGTATGTAAAATGTAATTATCACATTTGTTAATACAGTGGTCCCTGAAATTTAGGAATTTCTGTTTTAAAATCCTTTCTTGATGTTTCATTACCTCTGCCACTTAACGGTCATATCGTCAATATAAATTTACCTTGATCCATACAATGTATTAAGACATCATGCACCTCCAATCTAAGACCACATGGTCTTGGCTGTATAGGTGGTCTTAAATGTAGGGACCACTATAATCCATTTATTACTCTGTGTACTCTTATGGATGTGGCAAAAAGCAATTTCATGCCTTAAGCCAAAGTACATGTAGCTGATTCAGGAAATAAATCTCAGCACTACCCTAGATTATGGTCCCTAAATGGGGTCAGTTTAGATGTCTGAAGGTATGATGAAGCAGCTAGTACTAGTTGACAGTTAATGTCTTTCTAGCACCATATGATGGATGTAATCACAAAATATATCATTTGGATTGCAAATGTGACAGAAAACTACCGTAATTATTCTACGAAAAATGTTGTGTGGAATTTATTAATTTGAGCATTGTATTTTATCCTTTGTTCTCTTCAGTATACATGGTAGGGCAAACTTTTTTTGTAACTTCTACTCTAGAAGATGAAGAATTGATGTCAGAAAAGTGCTCAGAAATGTGTGCAGAAGCCATAGCTTTTACTGGACACTGGGTCCGACTTTTGCTCAGCGTTTCTATTAGCTTTGGATTGGTAAGCTTCTGAATCTTCCGTCTTTCGGCTGGAAATTAACTTAGAAGGCTTCCATTTTCAGAAGCACTCGAAAAAAAAAAAAAAAAACCAAGAAAAAAAGCCCACATATAAGACCAACTTCTTTTTCTGGAAGGCACAAAAAAATTTAGCTCAATGTCAATTACATGAAACTTGCCAGCTTCGGTTAAGACCAACCTTGGATGACTCTTGAATTTGCACGCATTCATTTTTGCTAGCATTTCCTCCTTTATTTTTATGGTACACTAGATTTCAATCAACTATATAAGAGGAGCAGTATTTCTATAAATACCCCATAAACTCTAATAGACGCACTGATTATAATGATATATATTTTTCTGTCCTTTCAGTCTCTATTGCCAGCACTACTAGGGGTTGACATTGTTTTTCACTGTGCCACACCATCCCCGCTCAGCCAGAACCGTGATCTTTTCCTCAAGGTCAACTATGAGGGTACTAAAACTATTGTGGAGGCATGCCAAGAAGCAGGGGTCAAGGTCAGTTAGATATGTACCTACATGTTTATGTAGACAATAATTACATCTCAAAATATTTACATTTTAAAATTTGAGCTTTAGGCTGTTTTATAGTAATTTATTTCAAATTCCTTTTTGCATGCAATGAAGAACAATAAGACAGAAGCAGTAAAACCATCTGAGGATGTGTGGAAATTCTCATAATTTACAGATGTTCAGAGATTTGAATTATAAGGTGCTTTTGTGCTCGAATTACCAGTAAGATCATTTTCTGTTAACTGCTGCATAAAGTGCCAGTATTTGTTGTGGTACATGTATATATAAAGGTCTATGTGTTTATATACCAGTAGCTCAAATTAATAAAGGGAACCTTTGAGTTTGTTTAGGGGAAATGATAAATTCAGAAGATTTAGAAAAATAATCTGTAATTGCTTTAAATAGTAGCCTTACAATTAAGTAGTTTGATGGGTTTGAAGTGGCGTTAAGTTCCATATATCCTGAAACGGCTTATCCCGATGCTATACAGGTACCAAAAAATCCATGTTATAAACCATTTGTGTTAATTTTTTTTAGTAAATGTAAACATTTATCTCTTTGTTTTGTGTTACAGAGATTTGTTCTGACCAGCAGTGCAAGTGTAGTGTATGAGGGCAAGGACATAAAGGACGGAACAGAGGATCTGCCATATGCCAAGAAACCCATGGACTATTATACGGAAACCAAAATCCTTCAGGAAAAAGTAGGTCCGCGCATTATGCCAGACTCAATATATGGCATAAATTTCTAAGCAATGTGCATGTTTTATTATGTATTTGCTTTTGTAAATTTAGAAGTAAAAAAGTATGTTTCTGCATATAGATTCTTGTAGATTTTATTGTCATGCAGCTACTGTCGTCATGTGCATTACAGTTCTTTCTAAGCATTGCAACAATTTCAGTTCAGTTCATATCAGTTCTTTCTAAACATTACAACAAGTTACAGTGGTCCGTCTCTTAAGGATATTCTCTGGAGAGAACACCCCTCTAAAAAGGACACAAATTCTTGGCAGCAAGTACTGGGAATGCATAATATGCTCCATCTTGCCAATGGCGCCGGACACCTCCTTCAAATAGGGTAGAATTTTTTGGCAGAAGACGTGTCCCTACTACTGTAATTGAAAGATAATAATTCTTTATGCTGAATTATAGGATGCGCAAAACAATGAATATTGTTACTTTTACATTTGTGAATTTTTAAAGCTCGATTTCTTGTGTAAAACATCGAAAGAAAATTGACAAGTTGAGGTGTACCGGTACTACCAGTTGTTAGGCATTTACCTATTGTATCTAGTATGTGCATGTGCTGTACTGTGCTCTATAATAATACATTGTTGCTTTTCTACATCTGTCCATTCTTATCAAGGTGGTGTTGGAGGCCAACAGTGAGGCTCTTCACACTGTGGCAATTCGTCCTCATGGAATATTTGGTCCGCGTGACCCCCATCTGTTGCCGACAACAATACGGACTGCTAGGGCGGGCAAGATGAAGTATATGATCGGGTGAGGATGCAACACCATCTCCTGCTAAATAATGTACAGTCACAGGTCCTTTCACTTAAGAGCACCCATTTAAGCATAACATAAATTGGTGTAAAATTGCAGGTGGTTAAAAGGAGGGATATTTATATTGAAAATACGTACCATCAATGGCCGGGTGGTCCTCAAACAGAGGGATGCCTTAAAATATTCTGATATATGTCAAAGAACATTGTAATATGATAATAGCTTTTAATAGTAATATAGTGTTATATATTTGGATTATAAAATATATTCTTTGCAAGAAATCCATTGCTGCCTGATGCATAGTTATAATTCAGTTGAAAAATAACCATACTATGATAGAAGATTATGGTAAGATAAAGCTTTTCTTTCTAAAAAAAAATGTGAGAACTACACAAACATGTATATGTTTTGTTAGCCATTTTGCCACCCATTTCCATATTAATATACATTGTACATGTAATCGGGTCAAATTTCAAGGGCCAGTCCTCATAGAACTATACTCAATTCCCCAGCTCATTACCAATCCCTGAATGGGCAAACATGATTATCAGCAGATCTAGCTCCCCATTTGTTTGATATATCTTGGACCAGTGTTCTTGTTGCTAGGAAAGGGACAAATGTTGTGGACTTCACCTATGTAGAGAATGTCGTGGAAGGACACATACTGGCTGCTGAGCACTTGACCCCCGGCTCGCCGGCCTGTGGCACAGTGAGTAAATGTGATGGTGTTTGGTGTCGAGTCGCTCAATACTACGGTAGTCCCTCTATTTTACAACCCTCTATTTTAAGACCACCCTTGATTATAAGACTGCTTGATTTGGTCCCAAAGGGCAATTTTCTGTGTTAAATGACCTTTAGTTTAAGACCACCTGCAATATAAGACCACAGTATCTTGGAGAGGGATCATTGTATTCCTGTGGATACTGGGTCTGCAAAAAGTTAAAATGTTAGCTGGGAATAATACATGTATTTAAATGGGAATCTGAGACCTAAGTCAGGTTGAATTTAAGTTCCATTTTGTAGTTGCATTTTAATCTACAATGATCATGCCCAGTATATACCATCCTGCCTATTCATTTTTAGCTCTGCTTGACTCTGTCAGCAGAGGTCATGGTATGGGGTTTTTGTCCGTCGTCCGTCCGTCGTCCGTCCGTCCGTCCGTCCGTCGTCCGTCCGTCCGTGTCGCAATTATCTCTGAACTTAATGCACGGATTTCTTTCAAATTTTAGTTG
>JAAUYG010000192.1_pt1 | contig 19599 bp, 15 predicted proteins | sample 7278091 | NCBI WGS metagenome assembly JAAUYG01 (sample SAMN14350201, study PRJNA611818) | marine sediment metagenome | isolation source: surface marine sediment (0.6m) | place: French Polynesia: Moorea | collected 2018-08
CAAACGGCAGACTAGCCCTAGTATATACTGCTGGGGGTCGGCCGCAGTACATACTAGGGCTAGTCTGCCGTTTGCCGGGCGGAAACGGCAACAGTTAATAACTGAAATTCCGATATAGGTGACCAATTTTAATGGATATACAGGACTGATACCTACTAGCCGCTGTATTGTATGGTAATGGTGGTCATCATACGACACTGAACAGCTGTGCAATCCTGAGGATTCTCCCTCCGATTAAAGAATTGCAAAGTCCACGGCAAAGAATTTATTGCTCTGAATTCAAAGAAAACTTTCTTTGTTTCATTTCTTTATTATTTCATTGTTTCTCACCCTCCTTGGATTCCTGATCCCTGGATTGTTGTATGCTGTTCTGGATCGTTTTCTGGATCCCGTCCAGCCAGTCATTGAAGCTCAGATCCACTTCCTTCTTGTCTCTGGATCAGAGGGTTATCATAGACTTTAGTTTCACACATTTTACAGCATTCTTCACAGCAATCTTATTTGGTAAATCCTGGGCAAGATTGCAATCTTGGCTTCAATTTCATACTGGCACAGCACCTTATGGAATTCTTACAGGTTTGTCTCTGGTGGTATTACACTCTGGTATTTGGAGATATACCTAATGCCTGTATACTTACATTATTAGTGTTAATATACTACAGATGCCTCAGAGGTAAACTACATTTACCGGTATGTCTACTAACCATCCTGGCCTCTCAATCTAAGGCAGAGGTGCATAGCAGAAAACCATTAATCCTCATGCAAAAAAAAAAAAAAAAAAAAAACATTGGAAAATTTGGAGCTTGTAATTTATTGCATTACAGACTTTGCATATACAATGGTTCCTTTTTGCCACTCCTTAACACAATTTTCAATGGTCCCTCTTTATCACTCTTCACGTAAAATTATGCTTATTTTCAAGACTACACAACTTGGTCCTTCAGTGGCAATATATTTTCAGACTACCCAGCTAAGGTTCTGCCTAGGTTATTTATGGTCTGAAACCCGAGTGACTACAGCTGTTAGGTGGTACCAATTACCTGCCAGCCAGCAGAGTACACAGTTGTGGTATGATAGGTATAACTGAGTTACTGAGGGTTTCACACAGAGGGCACAGGAACTCCAGTTTCTCGATGTCGTAACTCATTGTGTGACGAAACCGCATCGTGCGTCGCCTCTCCTTGGCAACTATGGCATCGTAAAACCTAGAAAACAGGATTGGCTTTTATGAGCGAACATGTGGCTATTCAATAACAAATCAATATATATTCTTCTCTATAACAAGAGTGGCTGTGGTTCTTTGACACCTGTTGAGAATCCTACCACTCTGATACCATTTAGTGTTAAGCCATATTACAAGGCATAGCCAAGCTAGATCATGGGATAATAAATTCAGAAGGTCATATATTAGGCAGAATAAAGACAACAGTGTCACTGGTTACATCTACGGTTTCCAGCATTTTGATATCCCCCAAGGCAGTGAAATATAAGGTATGAGCAACTGACTGACCTCTGCCAACAATCAGCATGCATCACGTGTCCACACGTGCTCGTATGCGCTCCCATGACCAGGTCTGCAGACATGAATAACGGCTCGTATGACTCCGGGTCACCAATCGTCTTACCCCTAGCTTTGGACAGTACGGTTGACCTTGAAAGCAGAGAGGAATTTATTAGAGTTACACTTTTGCAACTAATGCATGAATAAAACATAATACACTCAAGTTTTTTCCCAGGTGTGCCAAATTTATACGGACTTACAGATTTCGTATTGGATCACAAATCTAGCAAAACAGCTGCAGATTGAAACTAGAAAGTTGAAATACTGACGATTTAATAAATCATTGTCTATAGCATCCTTCCAAGAGATGCTCCCTTTATTTAGTTGTTATTACAGTCAAAGTTGATGGTTTATGGGGAAATCTTTGATGCTCCGTTTCCCCCGTCCCCTACCTCTGTATAAATGCCGAGAGCACCATGGCACGGTCCTGGTGTCTCACTTCCTGTTCCTCCTGGCAGAGTATACACGTCTGGCGTATCACCCCGGAGACGTTAGCCACACTGCGGCCGGGTCCCACAGCGACGGGAAACTGCACGGAGCTGTCCTGGATATCGTGACTGGGGAGTGCGAGCAGAGAAAGTTTACAACTGATGTACCACACATTTGTAACCTAAACTCACTCAAATTATTATATAATGCTGTGATATACTTCTAGTTGAGACTCCACTTAAAGTAAACGTACAAATAACATATTAAGTATAACTTCCAAAGACTGGAAACCAGTGAGTGTTACAGTGAAACCGGTCTTGAGAGACCACTGCCATGAGAGACCACTGTGTTTACAGACCACACATTTTTGGCAGAAGGAGCTACATTTCAATATAACTGAACCTGTCACCAGAGACCACCTGTCTTGACAGAAATCACTTTTGTGGCCAATGGGGTGGTCTTTCAAGACAGGTTCTACTGCAATTGTTGAACAGAGGGTGATCTCTTTACCCCGTTGCGTTTTACCTGAGATCCATGCTTGAGCCAGCAGCCGGGAGCTCGGTGGACGTCTCCTGGAAAAGCGCCTCGTTGTCCTGGATGAAACTCTTCTGCATTTTAGAAATCTTGGCCATGAGCTTTCTTCGCCTCTTCTCTGCTCGTTCTGCCTTTTCTCGTTTCTCTTTCTCTAACATGTCATCAACCTGGAACGTCGCCATGGCAGCTGGATCCAGGGTGAAGGAGCTGTCCCGTAGCTGTCGAACCGAGGTGAACATCTGGGAGTGGGAAACAGAACTTTACTTTAAATACATCATTCAACATTCTTTGTGCACTTAGAACTATTTTCACTAATGTTCACACTTAGATTAAACCAGCTTTGCTTGTGCCAACCCAACTCTACAAGGTACATGCTCACCATTACTACCAAAGCACAGAAGTTCAATTAAGAATATTAATACTATCTGGTAAAAAAATATAGTTAAATTACATTTTTTAATTTGTCTTTAACTTACTTTAGACAGCCACATATTCTATTTTTAATAAAGTATCTAGCGAGACTACATGGGGCATAAATGGCTACACCTGGATATTCTCAAAAGAAGGTTTTCCAAGAATGTTCTCTTTACTACACTGACCTTGTTGACCCATATAAGAAGGTCTTTCTGAGCCTCGTGTGTGACACTACTGTGGCCAACCAGGGCCTCCAGGTACTGACACAGCGACTGCTGACTGGGACCAGCTAGATGGAAGAAATAGTATCAGACATTAACCCAAAAGGTATACAAGTATCATTCTCATGTAAGAAAGCTAGCTAGCCCTACAAATCAAAGTGCCAAGATAGAGGCAGCAACAATCGCACCACAGAGTTCTTCAGTAAATTCAGACGAGTGGAACAATCGTTGAGTACTATCATCACATGTAGTAAAGGTTGTATCTAAATGTATATTTGCATAGACCTAATGCCTTAGTTATCTTTGAACATAACTAGAGAATCATTCGTGGCTACAGCCATGAGCCAGTTCTGTGGAAAAGTTTAAAAATTAAATTTTGTAGTGATTTGCCCCTACGCATCACAGAGAGAGAGAGTGTGTATCCTGTCATTAATTGTTACCTTGTGTTGCCTTCTCAATGAAGTTGAAGCTCCCGTCGTTCCTGCGGTGTGCAGCCTGTTCCTCATACAGGGCCAGCGCGACCAGATGCAGCACCCTCTCTAGCTGGGCCTCCGACCAGGAACGCGACCACCGTTTCATGGCGCGGCTCAAGACGGTACGCATCAGGTGCACCATGACATCACAGCTTAGCAGACGTGTGATTGGCTTAAAACCGTCAGAGAAAGGTGGTGGGTCAGGCGGGGGTAGAGCTGAAAAAAAACAACACAGATGCAGCAGACGAGTTCATATATATCCCATAAGAGAGTGCCTGTGAACTTGTGAACCCATGTGAACTTATTATTTCTCTTATGAAATATAATACAGCAAGTATATGTAACTCTTTGCCTGTAGCGTTTATACCATTCCATGCCAACATAAGAGAGAAGTCACAAAGTCATGTAATCCATTTTGTGAAATGTTCCGAAAAACCTACAACATTAATTCACATCTAATACACTGAGATCCCCACCTCAAACATCATTTGTTGTCAAGTATATGTAAATGTCACAAGAACGGCATATAAAGTAGGACCTATTTGACAATACAAATACATAAATTTGAGGTAAGCTCACAAGCCAGGCAACCCGCAACCACACGTACCTTGATCTTCGTTGTCCTGTTTTTTTCGCTTCCTCTGAGATTCTTCTGACTGGAAGCAGCGTAAACAACTGGTTACTATAGTTACACAAGTAGCCACTTGACGAGATCAAGTAGATAGAACTAGCTGTTAATGGACTAAAAATATAACTGACTCATTAAATATTTCCATGTCATTAAAGGGAAGCTTTGGCTGAAGTTCCGCCTTCCATGAATGCATGAATCGCAGCAAAATGCTAATTTTTTTCTTTTTGTCTTAATTTCCCACCAAGAAACGAAGCCCTACATGGTATATACTATTACATGGATAACATGTGACACTATTTCTGTTAAATCATGAACACATGATGATATACCAACTAAATATATCTAAGCTTAAATGACTTTTACCTTGGATTGTTCTGATCTTGTATAATGACTGAAGAACGGATTGTACTGCTTATAGCAGTCCTGTTTCAACTCGTAGATTCCTTTCCCAGAGGTGCCAGTTGGTTTCCTGCAAATACATTGTACATCACCCATCAGTCACAAAGATTTTTTTATTAAATGTGTTATTGGAATATGCTTGCATGTTTTGTACTTGCATATTGTATGTAATATCAGCATCTTCGTTCTTTCTGTTAATATGCATATGCATCATATATTCAAGTTAACCACAGATGAACCCCCACGCCACCTCACTCCATCCCCATCCCTACCACCATTTATTCTATTCACATAGAAGACCTTGAACATTATATTACACTCAGATATATTTTGACAACCATCAGCAACAATATGATCACAATTTTCCTTACATAAGATTTACAATTATTTTTCTATATACCAGTATATATTCCAATTAAAACATTCCTTTCCATCTAAGGACCATTAGAGAACACAGGGCACGAGATTTTTATTTCGAAAGGTTTCCGTCTTTTTTTTCATCGACTGATACTCTATTCCGACATACTTAAATGTAGCGACCTCCAAGACCACATCGTCAATACCAGTCTCCCGATATGGCTGAAATAGACGACACATTGATGACTTTAATAATGATTTTGTGGACAACATTATACACCCAAATCTCACACAATAGATTTAGCTTTAGTGTTATGGCATGTACGCTAATAAGTCCAGGATGCCAGGAGAGTACTGTACTCCGGCGGCTAGGGCAAACATTCTTACAGGTGTTGAGTAGCGAACAGGTACTACCGGGTAACATAAATTTGTATTTTACATAACTCAGAAATGGATCCTTGGATAGGACAATGCTATGTTGAACCACTAATTTCCAAGATGTGTTAATCCATACATGCATCTTTCAAACATGTACAAGGGGTATTTGCGACATTTGCACAAAGGGTTCCCCCTGCTTTGCTTCAGTACACCCAAAATTGCTGGCTAAAGGAAGGTTTTGTTAAAGTCCCAACCCAAGAACTTTTGTCACAGTTTCTCACAATATCTTACAACTGAATGCATAATCTTCCCATCTAAAAACGTTATTTCCTGTCAACGTTAGTCTTGAAATCACAACTTGCAAGAGTCAAATATCAGCGGCTTATCCCACCCCCACCCCCACCACCGAAAAAAAAATCTTGGGCTTACAAACAATATGTCTACCAATGCATTTTTGATTCCCAATGCCTTTTATGCTTAAAATTGGTTTTTAATTTCAGATTGTTCAAGAAATTGTGACACTGTTAGCCGCTATCGAGACAACAAGTAACGATACGTACATCTTCCGGCAAGGCTTTGACCAGTTCGCTGTGTGCCAGGTTCGTTATACACAGCTGGTGGATGATCTCGCGTTTCACCTGTTCCTTGCTGCTCACCTGTCCTACTCCCTCCTGGTAACGCTCACCTGGCGGCAGGTAAATAAACAGTCGTTAAACCTTTCTAGGGATTGTAACAACTGTTGTGTGGCCAGCCGTCATGCATGGTTGCACAACGATCTGCTTATATGGTACCGGTCTGTGTGTGCGGTCATGCAGTCAGTAGCTTTATTGGGGAAAACTGGTGGTGGAAATTGGGGAGGGGGGGCGGGGGGTGGGGGGGCAGATTCATTGATTATTGTGTGGTGAACGATTTATGAAACTTCTGCAACAACATGTTCACCTCTATTAAACCCTTTTTGCAGGCTAATCATTCTACAGTCCTGTACCAGAAGAGGAATTTAATTTATGACCTGATCGGAGCGTCGCTATGATCAATGTTACAATTTGTAAGCTACTGAATCCAGGGCATATAACAGAAACAAGTTTTGAGACCTGGCTTTCTTTGATTTATCATGGATATATGCTTGGATTACTCATCTATGAGAAGAATGATTTAAGTACAAAACCTGGGTGACAGAATCAGCATGCGATAAATATACCAGTGTCAAATATGTAAAGTACTACTAGACTGTACTAAGCAATCTCACTCACTGCTCTACCTACCAATCAGCTGTATCAGCAATGTAAAGAACTCCTCTGCCAGGGTGACGATCTGTCGGAGTACGTCCTCCTGGGACTCCTGGTCGTAGTTATCCCTGCATAGGGATGATATATCATTAGCAATTCGATAAACAGAAAATTGTACAAAAACATGTCACATGCTTTCCAGGTTTTGCTAGATCTATTAGGTGTTTTACAGTGACGGTGAACAAAATACCAAATGCTATTTTTCAGAATCTTTCACTGAATAAACGAAGTGTTATAAAGTGAACAATTCCATACATGTCTTCTTTATGTTTGAGCTATTGCATGCATAGATTTTATTACCTGGTAATTAAGTGCGAAAAACAAACAATGGCTAATTCCTTATATAGCGGTGATGATAGGTTGCCAAGGTTACCTTGCCCATGACAGGAGACCAAATTTGTTCAACACATGGATGAGGAAGTCGTTAGGGTCCAGGAGAGAGGCACTGGCCTACAAAAAAAAAAAACAATGCTTGGATTTCAAGACATGACCGACAGTTCAGTTTATTACAGTATACTGGGTTACTCTTTACATAAATCCACAAGGCTGTGGAAGCCACGGTCATGTTCGGTGCTGATCTTTATCAAGAGGACCACGATTATTGATTACCGATACTCAAAAGTTTAACTTTAGTGAAGCCAGGTCACGATTAACCATAGCCTAGTCATCACCATAACAAACCAACAGGAGATCATTATTTAGAGACATATCAACAGTTTGATTGGCTTCAGGAGCTAGGCACTTACCACTCTAACCACTACCACTCTTACCACTCTAACAAGATGGCAGTTAAAACTTGCGTCTGGGGTTATACTGACACTTGCTTCACAGCTCTGTACACTGCCAATCAAGCTAGTAGAACAGGTTCTATTTCATTAGTTTTTATTCAGTATCAACCATTTCTGATCACACGGCCGACAGCCAGACACCGGAGACTAAGGAGACATTCCTCACTCTTTAGAATTATGGCAAGGTGTCTTTTATGTGCCAGAAAAAGAACTACATGTGCACATCTTTGCAACAAGAACAGACACTATTAGATAATATGTTATTATTAATTCCAGGAAGCACAACATCCTCTTCCATTACATATTTTCTTTCTTTTGCTACATAAAGTTTGATGGTGTAGCAGTGACAAAGTTGCGTACCTGCAGTATCAGCAAATCTTTGTCGAACATCTGGGAACGGCATCTCACATTGTGATAGAAAAAGATCTGAAAGGACAAGAACATGGCCTGCAACGATGGAAATTATACGGGATATTGACACTTTTAAGAGCTCTGGCCATAGGCTAATCTCTGGTGATATCCACCATACACTCAATCCCCAAGTAGGCCTAGCCCATCTGGTTAATACAGCCAATACCTAAGTAGGGCTGTACCCACCTGGTTTAACAGAGAATAGCCGTTCCTTCGCCACATCCCGGCCTGGGTCTGAGCTACCAATACCTGGCAGCGCAGTGACGCCTCCATCAGCTGCTCGGGGGTCATCTTGCTCTGCAGAGGAGAGGAGATGGAATACATAATGCTATGAATTGCCATTGTCTATGAGGTAGCCTTATTTAGGAGGCTACTAAGTATTGAAAATGACATTTTTGGTAGTGCTGGGAAGTGGTCTTTATTTTCAGATGGTGGTGGAAAAGTGAGGTCACTCTGTACAGACTTGGGATGATATTAAAGGAGTAGGGATTATTGTGTCTCAATGTACCATGAAGCCAAAACAGAGAACTCCTTTAGCAAGATAAATGCTGCAAGACCACACTAAGTTTGGTCTACAGTGACTATACTGTAAATATACTACCACCGATCTTTCCGTATCTGCTAACCAAATAAATTACCACTTTTCAAGTGCTCACTATGATCCTTTGTAATTTACCTATACAGGTCAATCATTTACCATTAGTGATAAATTATATCCGAGTGGCTATTCACATTATTTTGTCACATCTAAACATGCTAAATGTCTGTGGATAAACCATTACTAATCTCATGAGTACTATGCTTTCAAGAGATGGATTAGAAGATACTGAAGTCAAAGACAATACACTAACTGGTTGAAAGACCATGATAAGTCTGTCAGACCTGTATCAAAGTGCTGATCCAGTACTTACGGTCATGTGGAGGTCCCGCAGCGGGACCCTCATCTTGTTCAGCTCCGGATACAGCCCTGCCAGGAATCGGGTCACAGGGTGATGTATGGATACTGGCTTGGAACCTACGTCATACTGGATACAGTATGCTGTGTGTCCGGATACTGAACATGGAACCAGGAGGAGGATGGATGGGGTGATATTATATGTGGAAGGCAGGGTCAAATTAGGTGCCACAAAATTACTTTGTACGCTTTGGTGCAGTCACCACTAATGTATTATACCAACTAAACAACTTACATACTGGTAGTACACAAATCCCACAGGGCAGAAACTTTGACACTATTAACCTTTTTTTCAATCTGTCAATATGAAGAAGAATGGTAACACGAGCAGAATAAGTGCACTACCCGTATACATGATTGTGTATCTAATACTATCTACACCAAACAATCTGATATAATACTAGAAGGCCATATTAATGCATGTAGCTTTTCTTTGACCTTTAGCTGCTCAGCAGGTAAAACACCCCAAGAGAGTATTGTGATGCTGTGAAAATCTGTCAATGATTGGAACTGTCTACCCCGACATCTGGCTGTTACACTTTGGAAACATTGAGACTCTCAACTTTCATAGGTTTTGACACTGCAGTGGCTAACGTACCCTCGCATGCTTCGGTGTCCATAGACCCTGAGCAGCTGTGAAGTGCATCCACTGCAGCATGGAACACCTCCAGAAGGACACGACGCTGAGGGTATGCAGAACATGACTATCAACAACTCTATTTTACTATTATAGTAGCCCCTCTCTTACTTGTCATTTCCAGAGGTAACCCTCTTTAATGTGGCCAAATATCTTCACCAACACTACTAGAAAAACAATTACTGGTATTTCTCCTCTTTTTACATGGCATTTCTTAAGACTTGTTTTTTCATTGGCATTTCTGATTAAATGTTTACCATTATTTGTTTTTCACCCCGTGCTTGTAACTGCCATCACTGTGGCTGCCAGTGTCATTTTTAAGGTGCCAGTACAACTTCACTTTGTTAAAGATCCATTTTATTAATTTCAAATGCACACACACACATCACATTCAAAACTTTTTTTGCAGCTTTACTAACAATGATCGCTATTCCTTAGCCTTGTTGACAGAGAGGCAATGCTATTTCAACATTTACCAATCAGCTGGAAGTTTATTATTACAAGTTGCCACCACGGAACCTATCTTACATCAGAGCCAGACCAGTCCAGTAGTATGCACAGGATGTCCTCCAGCTTCAGTTGCAGATTGAACGCACTCTCCCACTCCGGCTCAAATTCTATGTGCTGCCCAGTCTGCCGCGTTATCAAATCCATCCCCTAAAATTAGACAAATTTTTCTTCAATTCCTTGAGACTTTGTGAATCGAATGAAACCCAGGAACATTTTTGGATCTTAATATACAGTACCGAAGCTCCAAGTCAGATAAATGACGGTCATTTGGGGTTTATTTGAGGTGTATGTGTACATGGAAAATGCTGACATCATGATATTGGTAAAATAATGTACCATCTGTACCATTTTCGGCAAAGTTTTTCATGCTATTATTATAAGCTCCCCCAACCCCTCTTAGTAGCTACATCCAATAAAGGCCACCCTGCTAAATTAAATGTGGCCATAAATCTTCTCCACTACTACTGTGAATGCATTTATATCTCCTCCCCAAAGACTACCTTTCTAATGTGGCCACACCATACTGGTGACTACTGGCCTTATTAAAAGTTATCAGCGGGTACATCACTGTAGTGAAAACACACTCGGCAAAAACAACTATTAATCCACTTGAGCCATGTCACAACTGTCTATATTAGCAGCTCCTATGAATAATGACAGTTAGTGCCAGTTACATAACTAATCATATTTTCAATTAGATGCATGTCACATAATTTCACTTGTTACAACTATTCTTAATGATTAGATCTTTTAGAATTTCTACAATTGCATCCTCTGTGTTTTAGTCATAGTGCTGTTCACTTACCTGCATAGCTTTGAGCAGTTCGAACATTTTTCGTATGCCACTGAGAAAGTTAACCCTGAGTGGGTTGGTCCAGTCGTTAGGACCAGTGGGCCGACAAGTCAATGCATACCTGATAAAAGAGAACAAAAAAAAGCCTCTGTATTTTAAGACTGCCTAGTCAGCCCAGAAAAATATGGTCCTAAGTTCAAGGCCTTCTTAAAATGGAAGACGGATAATTATAATAAAAATATCACAGCTTTTCACTGCTCGTCAGCCTTAAAATGGAGGGAACTGTTAAATGAAGGGGACTTGAATCGCAGGGACTGCCTAAATGTGCATATACTGCTCCTAAAGTGTAATACATAATTACGTAATTGATAATAGTAGTTGGTGGTTTGAGTTAGTTCCAATTTTGAAGCTGGAGGGAAGAAACTGCTACCTATATTTTTTCCTCTTTAAACTTTGTCTTTCCCCAATGTAAAATTAAAAGGATCTTTGAGAATACTTACATTAAGTTATTTTCAATTGATAAAATACAACTGAGAGCAATAAATAGCATTTATGAGAGTGTGTTTCACATGAACACTTACTTGAGATCATACAACATATACTGTGCCCGACGAAAACTTGATGTGCTGGTTGTTCGGTCAAGAGCAAACTTTCCATCCGCTGGCAAAAGAAAAACAGGATTACAGTACACTAAGCTGCATGTTCGCATTTTATATAACATTTACATATAAAACATGTAGGAAACTTCTATTATAGTGTATTTAGGGTACTATGTTAAAATACAAGCACCGATGACAATGTACTGGAGACTATGAGCGGGACAATAACAGCACATGATGTGGTCTTCTTGACATTGATCAAAGTAGTATTTTGTACATGATTATTTAACCTCACAGTCACTGTGCTCACAGCTATCAATATGTGCCTTATGCTACCGCTAAAGGACATGACTCGATATCCACTTGCTTCAATATAATGCAACAACACAACAGGGAGTATTTCGTGCCACAAAATTGCACCATGAATAGTAGGTTTCATTCGGATGCCAAATATCCTTGGTCATGTGACACCCTTGAATCAATAACATTGTTACTTCATGAAGCTTCGACCAATCATGAGTCTACTTTCTTTTTGCGACTTTTTTTTTTTGTCTGGGTATCTTTAGAAAATTTTCCTGCCAAGGGGTTTAAAATAGTCCCTATTTCATGACATAAACACATTCCCCACTTACCATTCTTCTTTGATTCACATTCCTTGAGGAAAGTTTCGAGGATGACCTGTAGTAAGTTGTACTCTGTAATCAGCATGCGGGCCTGTCAGAGCACAAAGGAAGACAATAACGTAGATCATAATTTTCGTTAGCACCCACATAATATACAAATGGAGTAGATACATGTATTTAGGATCAATATTACTCACAAATAATCTACCAATGGCCTGCTCGCATAGCATTTCCTCTTTTGCATAAATCCAATAACTTTTAAATTCAAGAGAACTGTATAGCATACCCATAAGATTTATGAAAATAACACCCTCGAAATTTTAGATACGCGCTTCAATCTCTTAGATATCATCTCCGTTTTTAAAGTAAAACAAACAGAAGTGCACCGGAGTTCGGAGTTTAAGGACAGTGCTATTTCACAGCTGAAGTGCACAGACATACCAACGTTGGCACTGTGAACAACTGAACTGTAGCGGAGGTAACTGAGACAGAGCGAAAGTGATCGTCCTCAATAAACGCCTTCATTATCTCTTCATAGTGCTGAGGGTTACAGGAAAGAAAGGAAGACAACAAACATAACCATGGAAACAGGGCTCAACAACAATTCTAGTTTCTGGAAATTACGACATTTCAGAAAAGGGAGCGCCAAGGACCAAATATTTCCAGCCAGTGCAGTGGACAGGTTCAATTTTCAGATTTCAATTTTCTGAAAGAAAAGGAAACTTTTATAATGTGGCTGGGAGCACAAAGCGGTTGAGCCCTGTCACACTGCGGTTGAGCCCTGTAAAGGAAAAGCAACCAAGGTAGGCAAAGAAGTCCATGGTGGCCTCTGTGACAGTGTTAGGATGACAGGCAGGCACAAAAGGAATTCCAAAGGTCTCTTAGGTTACGTGCACTATTAGTTATACACTACCGTACATAAGTAACATCAGAGGAAATCTCACATATATATGTATATGAATTTTCAAACTATACACACTATAGGTTAGCACTAAATAGGTAAAAGTTGCAGGTACTTGCTGGCTAAGTTCATTTAGCAATCAAGTCTGTGCGACTCAAGATCAGTCTTGAGGCTCGTAGTGGAACAAATGCAACCTTGAAGGTTGCATTTACTGCATCCCCTTGCCAAAGGCCATTTCTTGTGTCAAAACAGGAATTTGTGGTAGAGACAATATTCAGTTCTGTTGTGCACAGCTATATATCGTCTTAAGTGTGATGTGACTGGTTAGTTTCTTAAAAGCATTGTAGCAGTGAACTTTTAAGTTTGTAATCACCAACAAAACCATTTTCTTTTTCTATGGTTAAAAACATTTATGCACTTCTTTTTTTTAATTTTTTTTTTGGGTGGGGGGCATGGTCTTTTTCGGAAACAAACCCTGGTGTTAAGCATGGGATTCCTACTGCTATTACAAGTAACACAACTGAAGGGATGTAGTCATCTTATTCTCCTGCTCCTAAAACTTGAGAGATCTAGTTATCTTATGTTAAATGTTAGGAGTTCCAACCCTGCTGCCTTCCTGCCACTGTCACAGCTGACACATCCGATGACACACGGGGAGACAAACTGTCTCCTAAAGATCACAGCAACTAAGACAGCACACGGCGGCCAAGCTGTTCTTACCAACGTGGGCACGGTAAATATCTGAACTGACTCTGCGACAGCGCAGACTGCGTGGTCATGGTCATCCTCGATAAAATTCTTCATCAGCGCCGGGTACATCTGCAAAGGTACAAGCGATAATGTTTTTTTTTTTTAATGTAACATCATGTAAGGCCACAATGGACAAGGAAAGAGAGGGAGACAGGCCATGACTACCAGTGTCCTGGTGGTTCGGATAAAATTTAACCCCAAACATCACTCTAACAGCAACTGAAAGAGAATGTTAATTAACTGAAATCATGACACAAAGGCAACTATATCCCATAACAAGATTTTCAACTACTTGTGTTGGCTCAAACAATATGTTCAAACAACATCTACATTGTTGGTTCTAACAGCTACACTGTTCGCTCAATGTCTACATTAGTACGTTGTACTCCAAACAGTATCTACAGTGTTAGCTCAAACATAAAATCTACCTCGTACATGGTAGTTCAAACAAGATGTACAGTGCTGACTTGAACAATATCTATAGAACATGACACATCAGCTTCTAACTTCTGATTTTGACATTTTTCCAACAGCGATATGCATTTAACTTCAACTGCCTGCAAACAACCAAATCAACCCTCCACCAAATGCGCTGCAGTTTAATAAAGGAACCATGTACTGGTATAACTGCCCTCGTCATGCACTACAAATCACTATAAGTTACAAGAAAATTATGATAAACAGATTATTATATGTGTTTCAAAATAAACAGAAGGTTTTTTTTCACCTATAAAAGCATTTTTATCCATTCTTTAGTACTTCCTGGTTCCATCAGCACAAAGTTTTATATATCAAATGCCATGGACTGGCCAATACGTGCAACAGAAATTTCATGTAAATAAGTTTATGACAAGTTCCCTTCAATGCTCTTTGAAAAAAACTCTGTGTATAGCAAATGAGAAAGAGTAGACAGGCCACCCGTACCTTTACAAATATCACTGCAAACTGCTTTTTGCACTCCTGGTCCATCAGAATTCTGAAAATGAAAATAATGCTTAATACCCAGTGCACTAGTTAAGCAGAAAGTCAATATAGAATATCAGCCAAAGTTTTTGCTGGGTTAAACGAAATAATTTAAATGTACATGTATATGTGGTACGTACTATGATTGCTCCCATGAACAATGCAATAATGAATCACAGAATGATGTAATGTCTGGTCTTCTGGTTACTATCCAAACTTAAAACAGCATGCTACCATGCTATGTGCTAGCCTGCTGGGACTTTTAAGAACAGGATAATAACCTGAACCTTGGACTAGTTTCTAATGAGGACTTACCCAGACATAAACAGCTGATGGCTCTGCACACGGCAAGCTGGAAAACAGATTAAGGTAACTGACAACCAATCCTGTACATTGGCTACAGAGTCACAGACATGCATTTTCCTTGGACAAGTGGAACTTCTTAACAGCTTTGTATACCTTATACATGCTATATACCCAATATCTCAGGCATACCATCCAGACATAATCCTATTGTACAGTCACATATACAGCAAAGACAACCCCTTCCCCAACAAAAATGTGCTTCCTCCCGACAGGTTGACTCTCGTTACAGGCTCAATTCTATTGAACAGGAAGTCTTTGTGACAAAAAATTCTGATCTTTCAAAACAGGTGGTCTCTCATGGCAGTGGTATCTTTAGATAGATTTCACTGTACCTGTGTATTTATAATCCCTGGCCAACACAGTTCCAATTTAACACTATAACACTAAAAGTAAAGATATGCTCCATAAATATCCACATACCTAAACACAGACACAAGGATCTATAAAATACTTTCCCAAAGTGTCCTCAAAGAGAAAGACAGTTACTGTAACAAGAAAATTTCAGCACAACCGGTGAGTTAAAACATGAACATGGATTGTTACCATTTCTTTACGAGCACATTCTTGAAGACTGTACTGGGTACGCTTAGCAGGGCCCAGTTTCCCGGAAAGTCTCTGCCTACTCCAAAACACTTCTATAATAGAGCAGACTAGAGGTGCTTTAGGGGATTATGATACAAAGTTCCTATATACATGACACAGACTTGACATTTTTTTAGCACGACCCTGACATAGGCTTACATTTCCACAGCTTGGTATCAGCCAGCATCATCTTCTCTACGATAGATTTTCCTCCGCTGCTCTGCATCGACAGCCAACAGAACAGATGCCGCAGCCCATCTGGTACACAAATACAGGTGCATGACCATCATCATGTGTATGCATAATAATTTTTGCATATACACATGCATTACGTATTTAGAGTAGTCCCCCCCCCCCCCTCTATTAAACAAAGAATCCCTTCTGCCAAATAATTCTCTCCTTATTAGAGAGGTGACCTTGAGTCAGACGGAGGATTAAATGCACTGATGGAAATTGCTACCAAGACTTGTGCTCTCACTTTAAGAGAATGAGCACTGTACATACATGATAAATACACGAGGAAGCAAAGCTGGGGCAGGGTTTAATGAGAAAGTAATGCTATAAAATGTAAAAGCATTTGAACTGAACAAGTTTTGAACTGAAGTGATCATTTATAACTTTTTCAAAGTGATACTCCTACAAAATGTTGCTAGTACATACATGTACATATATGATGATATTGGACCAAAAGTCAGTTATATCATCATGGGGGTTTAATCACACAAGGCCACATTAATTCTACTTCACTGAAGGGTACATGAAATTTAGTATATATTCAAACAAGATTTTTTTTAAAACATGAATAATTTCCAATTTAATCTGTGCATCCCTGGCATAAATTCTCTTAGATTCTAAATCTTCCGTCTTTCTCCTCACACTAGTTTCACTATCCAGGGATTTGTTCTAATCCTTAGGCCTACCTGATTGGGAGATGACCTGTTGGAGCCAGGTGAGGATCTTCGTAGCGAACTGTTGGTGCGCCACAACCGAAGTGTGCATGACCACGACAGCCAGTGGCTTCATGCCACTGCGAGATGTGTATCTCTGTAAAAAGAATCATTTATTATTGCCCACAGGTATTAGCTCTGAAATTTATACACATGTACTTGTTACTATATATAACAGTAACAGAAGCAATACATAGTAGATATTAAGACATTTAGTAAAATCCTTCAGTTTCTTCATGTTCTGACACATTTACCATGTTTACCATTTATATCTGACCAATTATTTTATTTCAATGGATTTGAGAAGATTTTCCTAATAAAACTTCAATTATATGAATGAAGGAATGTGTGTATGTGTAGCTAATGTACAGATTTCTTCGATGATATAATTGTGAAATAAACCCTCAATGGGTTAGAACATTCGAGAGTTGGCTTCAGCCTGTTTGCTACAGCAATTTACCTACACACAATAAATTAACAAATTGCAGGTGACTCATGTGACTTACCTCAATAACTGACTTGACTTTTTCACATTCATCATACTTGCCATAGCGTACAATGCTTCTGCCCTGGAATAAATATTGAACCAGAAAAATCTAAAGTAATGCATATGTAAACAAGAAGCTGCTAAGGAAAAGCCCACCACCCCACAAAATTGCAACACTGCTTAAAGACACATATTTTGACACAGATTAGTGTTTGGTAGCAATATATTCCCCAATTTTCTGAGACATAAGGACCTGAAATAATTTGGGATATCCTTGAGACTTGGCAATGTCTGTCATTCAAGGCCAAATCTGATGGTGCAGTTGGATCTTATTATATGCACTGCTAGTGGTGAGTAGTAATTTATAATGCCATGACTCGACTCCTTTCTGAGATATAAAGGCTTCAAACATGTAACCTTGAACTTGACCTTTCAAGGTCCCAGTCAAATTTTTATGGTGCTGTTGAGCTCCCCATCTATGATTCCATATTAATATTTAACACTAACATATTGCCCAAATTAGCTCCTTTACCAGATACTGGCCTTCAAAATCTGAGTGACCTTGAATTTAACCTTTCAAGGTCACTCAAGGTCAAATATGATGGTGCAACTAGATTTCCCATACATGACTTCCTATTAATATCTAATAGTAACCACATGTCTACCTTTTCATGGCCACTTAGAAATTTATCTCCTTCCTCTTACTATGCTTATCATTGGGCCAAAATTTCAAAATCCCCTATACCCGACTTAGGCCATGCATTTTTTCCCTTAAACTACCTCTTCCTTGGGTTTGAGGGAAGGTTCCCACCACAAATGAAGTTGCTTGGTTGGACAGTTGTTGAGATGTTTTGTCTACAGACACATAGACGCATAAACACAAAAGTAACAAACCCTGCCCAGCTGCATATATACATACACTTGACTTACTGATTGCAATTCATATTTGTTCATTGGTAGAATCAAGTTTAATATACTAGTTCCATGATAAGAATATACTGGCCTTCCCAAATGTTTGTATTCCCAAAATATGGGTGAAGTAGCCAAAAGACGCTGCCAGAGATAACATCTGCATATACTCACATCCCTGTCGACTGTTGTGGCATATTCCACGGCTTCCTTATGCTCACAATCGACAGCTTTCTGAAGGCTGCCTATGACTTGGTCGTAAGTGTGGACCTCGTCATTGAAGAGCATTGTGACATTTGTGTCTCGCATGTCCTGAGGTCGAAGGTCATCTCCTAGGCGACAAGGCTCCTCCCATAACAGCATTTCCGAGGCATATTTGACTGTACATAAAAAGAGTTGCTTGGCACGTTCTTTGAGGTCCTCTGGCAGGCTCAGCATTGGATCCTAAACCATTAACAGGCAAAATGGTAAATACTTTGCCAGGGATATATAAATTATTACATGTTACATATATACATTAAGGTTACACATGTTGCACAAAGAAATTCTTCTGGAATGGGTTGCTAAGAAGTATTTTTAATGTTTTGTCCATCCAGGAACAGTAGACTACAAATTTTACGGACCAACACAGATTTACCATCATAGTGGCTATCCCCAAATTCATTTTAAGTATATTGCCCATATACAAATTGGTTGAAAATGGATTTTATACAATTCATGTATGAAATTCTCAACCTTGAAGCATTGTGAATATTACAGTCTTTAGGCAATTGTACAATGTGCACCATAAGACCCTAAGAGATTGCCTTACGTGAGGCTGTTGACTCCCTGTGTTGCGCTGGAGATGATTATCACAGAATGGTGCTGTCCGCCAGGCCTCTACATCACCACAATCACAGTAGCCACCCCCACCAGAGGTACTCATCTGAGGTATTGGTAGATGTCATATGTTAAAATAGCGGGGCTTACTGGTAAATTTATTTTGCACATGAAGAAATTTGTATTGCTACTTTTTGGTGATTTTGCTAGGAGAGGACAAAACCCTTCACTATTCAATAGAAATGCAATCAAACGATCCAAAAGCGTAATCAAATCACCCCTATGAAATCACAGACAGTAGTAAGTACTAACTGAGCTATCGTTACTCTAGACATCAAGTTGCAGAATAAAACAAACATCAGACCAAAATTTATTTACCAGTAGTACTGAGATACAATATTCCACACTTGTCCTTAATTAAAAATAATTATTGCTTGCCAATTTGCATGCAACTTGAGTGAATTTTCCGTTCTAAATGTAAGACACTATACAAATGCTTCAAGGACAAAACTGTGTGACAGAAATGCAGGTACCTTGTAGCGATGTTTCTTGTGCTCACTTTTCTGGAAGCAGTCTATACACAAAACACAAGTAGGGTCCATTCCACAGTCCCTGGAATAAGTAACAGAGGGTCAGTTTCTGGAAAAATCTGAAGCTTAACAAGAGGTCCAAGGACCTTGGCGCTCTGCTTGACAGCTGCAGTTAGGATGACACGTAATTTTCTGCAGACTTGTATCAAAAACTCACTGCTGCAGACTAAATCAGTTGAAATCTGGGTTAACTCTCACATAGTACCTTACTATGCATGTATCAATTTTAGATCATATTCAACACCTTAACTTTGACCTTTCAGGGTCACTCAAGGTCAAATGTGAG
>JAAUYG010126336.1_pt1 | contig 19583 bp, 13 predicted proteins | sample 7278091 | NCBI WGS metagenome assembly JAAUYG01 (sample SAMN14350201, study PRJNA611818) | marine sediment metagenome | isolation source: surface marine sediment (0.6m) | place: French Polynesia: Moorea | collected 2018-08
CGCCGATGGGGGTGAAATCGTGAGATGTGTCGCAAGATTTTGATGAAATTTGCTGGATTTTACCCATCGCCGACGCGTCGCAACCCATTTGTGACTTAGGCATTATGTCCAGTTATGCAACCATAATACCAAAAATACATGCCAACGTATGTAAATTAAATTTTATGTGGTTATGCATCCTCCGTAGCTTGTAGAAGAATAGACGATATAGGTAACATAAACATATCTCAAGTCCCCGGGCATGGCAAGAGTCCCCCTCCCCCTTCTTCGTTTTGGCGGTGGCCACAGTGGTGTGGCTTGTGGCGGATTCTCGGGTCTGGGAGGGGGGATAACGTTACAAATATTCCCGTGTTTCCTTATTTCCCCAATCACACAAAGGGGTAAACTGCGATTTGGCATAAAGGGTTACATATATCTGTGTAACCCTTTTCAGTGCTTCAATGCCTATTGACGCCTCTTGAATGTTACCTGTCACCTATACCAAACCCATGTCATTCGGTTTTCTGGTACATTTGTCTAATAAACGGACTCCTGACCATTGCCAATCCATGTGTTCTGGTTGTTGCTCGGACATAATACTTAAAATACATTCCAACGTATTAAAATGAAATTATGAAAGTGTTATTTAGTTGTCAAACGCAGGTAGCTAATTGCATGAATTGTTGGTAATGATGGACTGATACAGAAAAAATATTTCTGTGATTTTACTAACATTTTTAATAATAATGCGCTACTAGGTTTCGCAGATGCTACCAGGGATATTTCAGGAGCATCACGTTCGGGTATACTGCAAGAAGGATGATGCGGACATGTCGAGGGCGAGGCAGTGCTTCCGTGAGTGGTGCCGGGAGAAACATATCGGTGTGCCAAAGGTACATAGAATAGAAATTACATATTTTGTCTTCTTTTTTCTTCCTTGCTGTTTTTTCGGGAGAGGAGTTAATACATGGTGGTTCGAATTTGCTAGGTGGCTTGATTTACTCTGTTTAGCTCAGTAGACTAACTGAGATTGTGAGATGGGGGCGGTGTGTCCATTGCCCGTCAATCGCGTGTGGAGTGAATTTTTCTCTAAAACCATTTAGAATTTACTCTGAAACTATTTATCTGATTATGTTAAAATTTGAGAGAGAAGTTTTTTTTTTTGATTTTGTCATAATTTTCATCATGTTTTATCACGTTTAGTTCTGCTTTGTGTTACTCTACAGCAGCACAACTGTTATGGCGCCAGCGTCCTTGGTCCGTTGTCCGTCGTTCGTTGGTAAAAGCACTTTTATCGGTAACCGTCAAGCTGCATGGACGTCAAAGGTATCTATCTACCACATCTCTAAACCGCGTTTCTTGTTTTAAAGCTTTACTTTTTTTGTGAGACCTTGTTTTTCGTTTTCGTTAAAATGGGCCCATATGAGGAAAAATTCAAAGTTCTTTGAAAGTACATAGAAGACTCACTCCCCAAAAATCATGGGTACCCCTTAGGATGGTTTCTAGCCAATTTTAAAGGATTGTCAAATTCAAATTTTCAATTTTGTCACCCTATGTTTCTTTGTGTTCTTGTATTCGCTTTTTTCTGCCCCTTTTTGTTCATTTTCATTGCCATATGGGAACGTATGGGAGTAAACATTTCACTCGACATCTCCAATGAAAGTATACACCGGATTCACTCTCAAAAATTCATGTACACTGCTAGGGAGGGTCTCTATGAAAATTGTTTTCAAAATAAACTTGAGTTGAAAAAAAAAACATTTGAAATTTTGAATGTTTGTCTTTTTTGTCCCTTTTTAACTTATAATATGACAGCCAAATTAGATATTTATAAAATGTCCGAACCCTCAAAAAGGCTGCTCGTTGAACAAAATGGACCAAAATTTGGGCTTCAGGAAAATCACTTAGTGCATACAGAGTACTTTTGGCCGTTGCATGTCCAAGGTCATTCCAATATTACAAGTTCAAAGAAAACATATAAGCTTTTATTGGACCCGAATCCAAGACAAGTGCACCGAATGACCTCAAAATGACGTTGAACACTACGAGGTTAACTGCAGTACCCCCAAATGTGTTCTGCTAGTACTACCGAGTCCCACAATTTTAGATCTGTTTTCCTCTACGGCCTTCCAGTTTCGAGTTACATGCCATTTTGAGACAAGTACACCGAATGACTCCAGCATTACATTGACCGCTACAAGATCAAGAACCCCCAAATTTCACTCTGTTTTGCTCCACATGAAAAAGATGATGTAGAAAAGCCGGAAAGGGTGGAATGAAATTGGAGTGAAACATTGAGACTCGCAGGTTCCAATAAAAGTTGCACAGGTTACTTTTGAACTTGTAATGCTTACGGTCAATGGAGGTCATTCAATGCACTTGTCTTATTATAACCTCAAAAAAATGCTGGCCTTAACGCGAAAGGGGGGAGGGGATGGAATGAAATTTGGGCGTGTTAGTAAACGATATATGGGCTTCTTTGACCTAGTAGTGTTCAAGATTATTTTGGGGTCATTCGATTCGCTTGTCTTTAAATAGTCGTAACGCGAAAAGGGCAAACTATAGAATGAAAGAGACTGCACATTGGCACATACCACTGCCGTCAAACAATGCGTCAAAGCCCATGGACCTTTTGTTGAAATTTTGAGTTTCTGATTCTTGATTACTTTTCGGAAATTTTAACTTCGCGTTTGTGTCAAAAACCCATGGAACCCATGGAAAACCCCAAAAAAAACTCAGTTATCTGGAAACTGAACGATCATAGAGCGAAACGTAGTTTTTGTTTGTTTTCTGTAACATGGGACCACATGTACATATAAACGCTACTCCTCTGCACAGTTCGAATTACAATGCAATGAAACTTTTTTTGTTGTGTTTTCCCTAAAGGTTTCTTCTAAGGGTTACTGGTTATATATTTTTAGAATGTAGACGTTTAAGCAAAGCTTTTTGAAGATTTGAAAGCCTTATCATGGGACTATATGGGGAGAGAACTTTCAAAGCACTAACATGACTAATACCTTATGCCATGAGATTTATTTACAAAGTCGGTATCATCAGGTTCCCTCCTTCCACACAAAAGAAGTTTGAAACTTAAATAAAAGTGTCCATTGGGACAATGACAGGTAACCAAACCTCTATAAAGGTACGAAAATATTGCTCTTTTCCTAATAATAACCTAATAAACAGAGCCTCAATGTCGGTAGAGCGAGCCATTGCGATTAATTTTAATTTCAAATCATAGTGACAATTGATCATTGTACCCATTTGGGAAAATGGCAACTTTTTTGCAAAATAAATGCACTTGTCGAGAAAATGGCTGATCGTAGAGCGAACTGGTGTGAACTTTGCCCTCAGTGAGGACAGTAAAGCATTTATGGGGTACTTTGATCCTGTACTGTTCAGTGTCATTTGGGGCTATTTGGTGCACATGCAAATTTCACGAGTTCACGATTTCCTGAAAGCTACGTCCCATGCAGTTATTAATTTTCTACAAGCAAATTTTACATGGATTCTTAGTGACAGCGCTCGAGAAAGTTAGTTTATTCTATTTGAAGTTTAAAACAAGACAAACGTAGGTTAACAATTATGTGCAATTATCTGAGTAATTGCTAATTGTAGAGCGGAACGTACTGACATTATGAACTCAGGGACAACAGGAGAACATATACATGTTACTTTAACCTCACACTACTTGGTGCCCTTGCATAGTTTCGGATTTCATAATTTCCAATACGCTACTTCTCCTAAAGTTGTTATTTTTCAACCAAAATTTTATTTGTGTTTCCGGTGATATTTATCACAAATCATTAATGCCACTGGCTGATTTTTGAACATCTTGTATTTAAAATACAGCTTTGAATCTTACGGTACGCTATCGAAACATACGCAATTTCCATTTGCAGAGAAGTGGCTGATCATAGAGCGAAGCAAATTAAAATCTGGGGTAGACCCCTAATGTATTCCTATATGTAACACTTCACGCCACGGCCATGACCTTTAATTTTTTAAATTTTTCAAAGTCACTTATGGTCAATGTCAGACATGCGTCAAGCATGTTATGACTCTCTCGGAAACAGCTGTTCAGTGTTAGAGCGAAATGAGTCTTTTTATCTCACTGCCCGATGCGACATCTTCACTTACCACCTTAAATCACTTTTTTTCCATTTTAACCTTTAATTTCACCTGCATCATGTATGGCATACCTGTCTCGAAAACGGCTTATGCAGTGGAAGTGGAACTGGCAAATTTGTTAGCTAACTGTCCCAGTAAATTTTTGTATGTGCTACGTTTTAATTACATTGAAGGAAGGTCAACGATGCATTATGTATGGCATGCCACAAAAGAGACAACATTTTGGTGCCCTCATCTCGGGAACAGCCATCCCATGATACTTAAATTTATACTACTGTATGGTGGAGCTTTGCAATATTTCCTTCTGCTTCAAGTACAGTATCGCAAAGCCACTGGGTCTCTTGTTATATTCAGCTGGAGGTATGTTCTACTGTTGAAAGGGTGAAGCAGACGATTCACGGGACTCGAGAGAAGGGAAAGGCGTGACTACGGGAAAGAGAACTAAGAAGCAGCCACAACAGGCTAAGGCTAAGAGTACGTGTTGCCGCCATTCGGCTTACTGATAGGTCGTACAAGACGCTAAACAACTGGTGCCAGTTACGCCTGATATATCATATAAATGTGTATCCTTGGTTAATGTTGCAAAAGAATCAACCACCGATGTCCGTTAAATTCGTTTTCTCAGTAACTGCAGCGTAAATTAGGGAAACGCTACCTATCCACCATATGCCTATACCATTTCGCTCCATATTCTACTACTATCGGAGATTATGAAACCATAATGTGTTTGCCATGTGTTGTGGGATGGATGGATGAATCAGGCATATAGTCGGCTTTCAACCACTCATGGCCCGATGTGTTGTGGGATATCCGCCATCCTGCTGTGGCATCAATTGCACTTTCTTGCAAATTTTAGATGTTAGTTTGCCATTGCCAATAAGTCAAACGTTGTTTTTTCACATTGTAAAAAGGGCGTTTTCCAAGTTTGATGATTACATTCGGCATTAACTAAAATTTAGTATGCTACCTCTCCCGCCTATCAAATCGGATCATTTTAATTCTAATGTAATATGTCATTAAAGTTGAGGAAATTGAAATTAGTCGGTCGTCCGTCTGTCCGTCCGTCGTCTGTGTGGCAATTATCTCCAAGCCTGTTGTATGGATTTATTTCATATTTTACTTGTTGGTTGTCCTGGTTAATACGTTGGAATTTGTTTTGAACTTTGAAAAAAGGCGTTTTCCTATATTCAAGATTTTTGTCGCTTTCCTATACTCCTTCTATACATCTCACCTGGACGTTTTAAGGTGGTTTGCTTGTGTGCAAATAAAACAACCAACATATGAACATATTCTCTGGTATTATTAACATATTTACTGGTTGCTGGCCATATTGAGATTTACCTCTGTGTAGATGTGAATGGTATTTATTTACTTAGTGTGTAAACAAGATGAACAGAATTTTGTAATTCTTCTCACTGATAACACAAAGTAGTCCTATAACCTTCTTGGGTGTATTTTAGTGATGTCTGATACACGGTCTTACACACCTAAAACCGGAAAGGAGAAAAATGGTTGTTATTATCTAATGCAAAGAAACAACCAGCTGACAACAAGCAACACACAGGTATCATCATCAAAGTTAGCTGAAGTAAACCGTCTGCTTCTGTGGTAAACACCACGTGAATGTTGCAGACGTGTATTTGGTTTTAACCCGCTTATTTTGTTTATTAATTTGTGTTAACTGTATTTGGTTTCAAATTGTGGTTCATATTTTGGTTTGGTGTATTTGGTTTTATTTTGTTTATTGTTAATTTGTGTTAACTGCAGTACAGTAGCTAGCTTACCTATTCATCATAGTCTGGCAAGTCTATTTTGTAGAAAGCATTGTTATTTTAATAGTAGTCTTTATTCTCATGATTCACTTCCACAAGAATTCACACTCCCCAGTTCTGTTTTCCGACTGAGGTGGTTAAGTTTTACATATTACAGACTGTATAGTACACTATAACCAGATGTGGCCAGGGCAATGATTGAAAACGGATACATGTCAATCAAGCAAATCATATACGTAACTATTTTAGGGTGAAGCGTGAATCGTTGCTACGCCCAGATGCACAGAGTAGAATTATTTAATGGAGCCTGGCTATCACATTAGCGAGTGGGCGGTAGCGGTATCCTGCTTTTTAATGAAACAATCACGACAGCAGATTATTCTGTAATCAAATGAATGTAGCAGCAGCATTATGCCACGATTGCTTGTTATATCAAGCCAGTGAATTGTGTAATTAGTGTGTATTATATAACACATGTATATTCGTATTATATTGCACGTATATTCCGACCTGGATAGTTTCAGGCCCAGGCTGCAGGGTGCAGGCTGACGATCAGAACAACAGTCATGAACTTTCGACGTTACGCTTATATAATATATTCTTATTTAGTTATTTCAGTATGGTCATACAGTCATGTCAGCCAAAACTAACAAAGGGGGACGTTTATAACGTTCTTATTACCACATGAAAAGAGCTGAGTTTCGGGGATAGCCACCACTGATAGCGCCATTTCTCGTGATACCTTTACGTGACAATCCTCGGGACGAATTCCTTTCATGTTTAGTGATCAAATGTGTCAATGAAAGGTATCGATCAGGAAAGTTTGACGTTTGTTCGCATTTATAATTAGCTAATTAACATTAACTGATACCATATAGTTTAAAATCATTTAATATTAATAATCGACAGTGAGAATACAACCATAAGTCATGCCGGTGTACTACTCGTATCCAAGGTACTAGATCTTCAGGGACTGAGTACTCGTTCATTTCTGTCTTCTCCTACAACGAATTGCCCCTGTTAGTACTTTTAGCTGCCTTGAACGGTATATCAGTTGACCAATCAAACAAAAAGACATCACAAATGACACATCAGCAAAATCTCTGAAAGCACCTAACATGTGTAACCTATCTCAAGCGAAATATGGAAGTGCTAGTCCAAATTATGCTATGGTAATTTTGACAAGCAAACTTTCTTTATCAGGATCATTTGGGTGGCTATTCAGTGCATTTTCTCTAAATTGTGCCGCAAATCAAACACTGCTCATAATACAGGGACATTTGGGTCTCATTGGGTGTGTGACGTATGCGCGTGGATATATTTGGCATTGAACAGGTCAAATTAATTTAGGGGTTATTCGGTGCATTTTTTTTCTGAAAATCATCCCCTAACATTCATTTGGGAGGAGGATATCTCTTTTATGTTACTTTAATCTGCAGGTGACAGTAACGGAGCATCAGGGAGACTGGGCCTCGGACTTTTTCAACATTTTCAGAATATTCAACATTGATTCCTTTTTATTTAACAAACATGTGTATGAAAGAGAAACGAAGGCATCAAGTGCATGGAGGCTCCCACATTTTCAATTTAATAAAATGTTTAATTTAAATTTCACATTTAATGGCATGCTGTGACAGTATTCTTTGGATAATACGTGGGTCACGATTTGAATGCAAACAATATTAAAGTTTCAAAATGAGTATATTTGTTTGAAAATCAGCCCATACTTCAGAAACGGCTCATCATAGAGCAAAAGGGCTACAACTCTGCTCATTATCTATTAAGCATTTATATAAGCCTTTCCACTGAGTGGCAGTTTGAGTGGCTTTATCTCGTTTTACCTCTTCTTGATATAGTCAGCAAAAGTTAATGTCGCGTCATGTGGCTTCCGTGTCCGTGACAGCTGTCTCACAGAAACTGTTGAGCAGACACGCGCCAAATCTTGGGGGGAAAGTAGCTCGTTACATGTATTCGCCTATTCTTACAATTTTGAATCTCGTTGTGTATTTATTACATGACAAATATAATGTTTGATCTATTTTGTCCATGTAAAATTCGATTGTTTCATTCCTTTTTTTTTTGTTCTTGGTGTGTCAATCTTGACATCCTAAGGCACTCGATACATTTATCATTGCAATGTTTAAAATGTAATTTAACTTAGTATGCATTTATTTAAGTGTGAAATACATTATCTCAGATACAAGCATATTTATGCACTATTATTTTGTCTCGAAGAAGCAAAAACATAACAACAGGTATATTATTTCAATCGTGTCTTTTTCAGGGCGAACATGAATCGTCTTTGGAGACGAGTCCCCTCTAGACAGCCCAGAACCAGAAACCATTACAACAAATCACCAACGAGGCACAAAATCTGGACGTATTGACCAGACTTAATGAGCAGCCACACAACCAAGTGCGGTTGGGAAATATTATGAAGCTCCCTTAGTACCACACATGCGAACTGAGGAAAAAGTGCAAAAAATGGCTTTATTCATTGAAGGGACATTTTAAAGTAGATCGTAAAAAAATTGTGAAAATGTTTTTTGAGGAAGATCGTTATAAAGTGGTGGTTAGAACATCTAAACGTTCTGGAACTAATGAGATGTTATTCATATGTTGTGTACTTTCATGTAGGTATAAAATACCTTAGTGCTAAAAACGTATTGCCACTTTGCTTTGTATCACATGTACCTCTATTGCTTTTAATGGAATCTTCAGTACACTTTTGGTTACTTTTGCATTGTGTCATCAATATTGGTAATGACGTGCTGATATAAATTATGATGTAAAGGCCAATTTATGGTACTATAGAGGTGATTGTGTGTTCCTTTGGGATTCAAATATACCCCCTTCCCAAATGCAATGTACACGACATAAGATTATAGCAGAGTACATGTGCAGTTCAAAATTTATTGACCGCTGTGCACTTTCTTGGCAATATACAATAATTTGCTTAATCTGCATTTAGTACCTTTGTTTATTACAGACGAGCTCTTGTAAGTATTAAAAATTCTTATCTTTCCACATTAACAAGGACATCTACTTCTTAATTCAAATTTGTTTTCTTTCATAAAAATGGTGTTTTCTAGTTTCGTGAAAGTTGGTAATTCCACATTTGTTTTATCCTATTATATGGTCACACTGTATATTGCAATCGAGTGACTGTAACACCAACTGATGGTTTGCCCTTTTTAACTGAATTCTCTTCTGTTTTTTTTTTTGTTTTGTTTTGTTTGTTTTTGTTTGTGTTGTTTTTGTTTGTTTTGGTGTTTGGCATTTATAGCCATTATTTGTTTCATTCTCTTTGTTTTTGTTGTGGTTGAATGCCTATGTGTGCAATAATAATGATCGGTCTTTTCACTTTTATTTTGCTTTGCCAGCTGAAAACGTTAAAGCATTTTGTGTGCCATTCTACTGTTAAAAAGCCTTTCCTGTCTAGAGTTGTATCGATCAGTATTGATAAATTATGCATAGGTAGTGGTTTTATAACAGTGCTACATAACTATACTGGTGATTGTAATAGAGTTGGGAATAGGGTGGAGGACACGTAGCTAAGGTAGGGCAAAGAAAATAAACATTCAGAAATACTCAGCTGATGATGCAAAGTGGTAAATGTAGTGGTTCTTAGTGATGTGCTGCTATACGATGTGTCCCTAGCCATACAGTTACACCCTTTATAAAGTACAATTACCGCCTGATAAGGCATGAATATGTGTACATACTTAAGAGAGTTACTTGCGGTATCAAAGGTTATGTTACATTGATCAATTACATTTTTGTTGAATTCTCGTTGTAGTATCCCACAAATTTAAAGTCCATCGACACTTAAAAATTATTAACAAGGAAATAACATTTTTCTATCCCAAAGGCATTAACAATATACAGGAGATTGGTTACAAATGTATTGATGTGTCATATTATTTGCACTTTTGCTTGCTCCAGAACAATTCTCGAACTATTAAGATCTCATGTATTGCCTTTCTAACAAGAGCATATATCTCCTTTATATATTCACTACATATTTGATATATGTTTTTCAGGTTTAAATTTACCAATTGTGGTAATCACGCAGATATTGTTATGTAGTCACATAATTATTTGAATTTTTATTATACTTATCATGTATTTATTTTGATCTCTTTGTTCTTGTTTTATCCTACTGTGGATAGTAGGTCTTTAAGATCTGTTTTTCATTTTAATTGGCTTTACAGATGTAAAGTTCAAAGCATATTTGTGCCATAACATTGTTAGCAGTTTTGCTTAGGTAGATTTTTTCATTATTTAGCAGTTATATAAATATAACGAAAAGCAGTGTTCTTAGGACTTTAGAGCACTATAAACGTGCTCAATTGCAATGTCATCTGGTGTAATATGTACTATGTAGTAAAATAAATTTAAAAACTATCGAAAAATTGTTATCAATATCTATGGCAGTAGTACTTATTCTTGTTTACTCACAATTTGACTAATAGGATAACAAAAATCTCATAATTTTGTGTCAATATACCTGTTTATACCCAACTAGTCTGCGTTTTGAGATATTTCTGGGGCTACATTGAAAATATTACTGGTGAGTTTCTCTACTTTTTGAAAGTTTCTCTACTTTTAATAACTTAATTTGTCGAGAGTTAAATGTACTGCCAAAAGCTTGCTATGTTATAAATTTATGCAAAACATAGGTGGGTCTCCACTGTGTTTCAATAGTTTTATGCCCTCGACTGTTGTGAATAGTATGAAATATATATGGGATATTAAGGTTATATTTGGCACTTTTTGTTACCATGCTTTTTACTTGTGCCTGGGTATTTCACAAATCTGTCAGATGCTTGATTTCTACTTGTGCCTGGGTATTTTACAAATATGTAAGGTGCTTTATTTGTACTTGTGCCTGGATATTTTACAAACATGTAAGATGCTTGATTTCTACTTGTGCCTGGGTATTTTACAAATAAATGTATGTAAGATGCTTGATTTCTACTTGTGCCTGGATATTTACAAATATATCAGATGCTTGCTTTTGACTTATGCTTGGGTATTTTACAAATATGTCAGATCCTTTTGATCATGGACATAACTTTTCTTAAGTTAACGAAATCTAAGCGCGCCCCCCGTACAGTTGATCCCCAATAAGAACTAATAAGTGTATTAATTCCATTTATATGAGCTCAAATAATCAAGCATTTAAGGGGGGGTTGTAAATCTATGATGCTTGCTAAGAAGGGGTTAGCTTGGTCAGTAACATTCAGAGACAGTTAATAGTCATTTTAATTTGCTCTTATGCCCTGGTAATGTTGTTTTGCTGTTTGCACACTCAAAAGCGTTTCTATTCTAAAATAATCAATGCTTTTGTTAATATAACTAATTCACAGATACTAAAGCATACTTTGGTATGTATGTGTCTTTGTTCACCATGATTACAGAAAATTCAGAAAATATAGGTCGGGGCCGAAGTAATTTATATGTATACTGGAGTGCGACTAAAACAGTATCAGAATTATTATAATTATCATAATTTATTATAATTTGAGCATCTCAGGTCAGGGACCAAAGTAATTTATATATAGACTGGAATGGGACTAAAATAGTATCAGCATTGTTATAATTATTATAATTTATTATCATTATTATAATGTCACCAACCTAGATCAGGGAAATAAAGTAATGTATATGTAGACTGGAGTGCGACTCAAACATTATCAAGGCGGGAGTTCTTGAAAATACTTCACTCCAAGTTTGGCTTAAGTCACCAGTCTGATCAATGTGATGAAGTAAGAACCTACCTTAAGTCAAAACTTAGAGTAAGGTATTTTTGAGAACTCCAACCCCGAATTATTATGTAATCCCAAGGTCGATAGTATTTGTAAGGCAGCCCAGAAATATATTTAGAAGAGTTTTATAGAAATGCCTATTGTCTAATATAAAGCATAACATTTTGTAGTGTAAGCATGTATTTAGTGTATTTCATAATATTGCTCATTGTTTTTGCGTGCTTGTTGTTGAAATCATATTTATTGATGTCTTTACACACCACTTTCTAGCAATGCTGTGTCTTTAACAGCTTGCAATAAAGTATATGTGATTCTATGAGGCTAGTTTTGTTCTATCTACATGAAACCAACAACCGGGTTTCCAAAGACAGTGCAAATGTCTGTAAGACAACTCTAGGTAATGACAAATTGTGGTCTTTAAACACGGGTGAGCGTTGATTACAGGTTTAATAGCATTGGAAAGTATACCATTAGGGACTTGGAAAGGTGGTCTTTATACGCAGGTGGTTTATCTATACAGGTGTTTTCGAGCAGGTTTGACTGTACTATTATTTATCAAGCGTGCTTCTGTGATGATAAATGTTGCGTTTCTACGTGTATTTCCCATAGAGAATACGTCTATACGTATTTTATAAACCATTTTAGGTCTGTCTTTACACTGGCCAATGTTATATTTGACTTTAAATCTTAATGTTGTACCTGTATATATAAAGTCTCACAAAGGTTCTCTTCATGAAATGCATTTCCTTTTAGTGAAGTGCTTCTTAGACACATGATATAGACATGATACCATTTATATGCAAAACTCCGGATCAACTGTTACCGCACTAAAACGCGATGTGATGTAACTGCAGATAATGGGTCAGTACTAGCTAGACTTAATCAGAGACTTTCTAACCAAATCAAGTTTTTTTCCACTTAGTCAAACCGAACTCTAGTTGATTAGAATATGCCATGTTTCCACCATGCTTTGATCTGACTCATGTTGACATCAGCTCGGATATATACATTTTGTATTTCGTTTGAAAGGCAGCCTGTATTTCGGAAACCATTACCGGTGGAAGACAAGAGGCTCGGGGGCCTTGACGCCCTGCTTGGTCATTTGCTAGATAAAAGAATACTGGTGCGGTATAAACTTACTACCGTAGTAACGGTACAAGTATCCCTGAAAATTTTAACTCAAAATTAGGTACAATGTCGTTAAAAAATTGGAAATGCACAAAATGACCACCAACTGAACTTGAACACTTAACAGTCAAAAATTCTCTGTATGCACAAAATACTTACCCTGGGGCCCAAATTTTGGTCCGTTTAACTCTACGATTAGCCGTTACCGAGATACAAGGTCGTCGAAAATTAGAAATGCACCGAATGACCCCAAACTGGACTTGAACAAAAGTACTCTATATACACAAAATAGTTACCTTTAATCCCCAAATGTTGTTCCGTCTCGTTCTACGATTAGCCATTTCTGAGATACATGTACAAGGTCACCAAAAATTAGAGATGCACCAAATGACCCCAAACTGAACTTGAACACGTACTCAAAAGTACTCTATGTACACTAATTACCCCTGACGCCTCAATGTCGGTCCGTTTCGGTCTTTGATTAACCATGTTTGAGATACATGTACAAGGTCACTAAATAAAAACGAAAATGCACCGAACGACCCCAAACTTTGACCCCAATCTAGAGTGACCCCAAACGTTGAGTTCTGGTCCGTTTCACTCTGTGACTTCCGAGATAGAACATGTACAAGGTCACCAAAAATCGGAAAGCACCGAATGATGCCAAACTCAACTTTTGTTTCTAGATTCCTGAGATTTCGTTTGACGTATGAAAATTCTGTTTTGTCGATTAGCCACGGAGTATTTGGGCATTATTACACTTGAAAAACAATAGAGGGAGGTTCATTATCCAATGTACATGAACTTAATAATTTGAAAAGGAGTAAAATAGTATGTCTCACAATAAAATTCATGAACACATTATACATTGATTAATGACATAACAAAGGAAATTTCTGTTACCATTTTAGAACCACGATTTTAGATCTTGATATCTAGAAAAGATGGGATCCGCGGGTGACGGAACTTACAGCCACGTAACATCACTGTCGGACAGGTGAACTACACGTAGCAGGCTGGTACACAATGCCGGGGAGCCATTATCCCGGGACAGGATTGATTAAACTCGGCCAAATTGTCATTGTACGTGTCCCATTCAGGCACTTTACAGCCACAGTTGTTTACAACGAGCACGAAAGCGACCGAGTCACTGCAGCGCAACATGTGTGTAGTGCTCTATGTTATACTGACTGACGTACGGGGTCATCTTGTTTGCTGAGCTCGTCGATGCAGCGAACCTTGGCCAAGTGTTTTACGGCAAGGCGCGTTACCCGCCTGCTACATAGGCACATTTGCCTCTTGACACGTTATAAGATACCGCTGAATGTTTCGCAAATGCAGGCGAAAGGTTGTGACCTGGATTTTTGTAGCATCATGATACAAATGGATACTGTGAATTAGCAACAAAACCACGCTCATGTTGACTCCGGCTCAACCATGATCACATATATAGTGCTATCCACTTTACTAGGGTTGTTTTTGTGGCGTCTTTTCAGACGTAGAACCATTCTAGACCACCTCCCAGGACCAACGCCTCTGCCGTTGATCGGCAACGCTCACCAGATGGACCAACGTATGCCACCTATCACCCTTCATCGGTGGTACAAACAGTATGGTTCCGTCTACAAAGTCCACTTTCCGGAAGGAGTAGTAGTGGTGGTTGCTGGCTATGACAGTGTCAAAGAGGTACTGGCAACACGTGGGTCTGACTTTGCTGGGCGCGCCCCCGGTTTCAGAGACCATATACTGTGCAGGTCCACCGCCTGCTATGCCAACCAACCAGGTGATCGCCTGACAGCCATTCGGAAGCTTTTTTTCTCCTTTGTCAAGCCGTACGGTAGCGGCATGGGGCACGTGGAAAGCATCGCAAGCGAGATCGCAAACGAACTGTTCGACAAATTTCGCCGGGCAAAAGGGGAAGCCTTTGATCCGTTAACCGCAATAGAGAACGCCACGGTGAAGTTCATGCAGCTATTGATGACCGGGGATTTTCTGGAAGACGAGGAGCTGCTTCTGGTCAGATCCAGGGAGCTGATCGATCTCGCTCCACAGCTTCTGGCTCAGAGCGTCCAAGGCATCATTCTGGATCAGTACCCATGGTTCCGGATCTTCGGTCCCAACTTATACAAGATCGGTGTCCGCTGCCACGATATTGTCGAAGAGATTTGGGAGATCATCCAGGAGCGGCAAAAGAAAGATCCTGGCAAAGACACGCTGGCTAGGCTGCTACAGGACCACGTGATCGAAACAACACCCCTGGGTCAGGTAAACCCCACACTGAAGTCTCTTCACCCTGATGATGCCAAGACAGTTGCCGCATTGATCAATTTTGCCGGAGGGTCGACTACAGCGATCGCTTTCTACGAGGTCATCAAGGCACTCCTACACTATCCAGAAATCCAGAACAAAGCACACAGAGAAATCACAAAAGTGCTTTCCAAAAATCAGCAGGTAACCCTCCAGGACAGGTCATCCTTGCCCTACATCTGTGCCATAATTAAAGAGGCAGAGAGATTCTTCACTGTTGCTCCGTTGGGTCTCCCGCATCGTTCAGTCGTAGACACCAAAATCCTGGGATTCCCTATTCCTAAAAATACCCGTATTGTGACGTCATTGTGGTCCGTGCACCATGACGAGTCTTTCTGGGGAGATCCCTACAACTTCAGACCAGAACGTTTCTTGGACGAAGAGGGAGCTATGCTGCCAGCGGATCATGAAAACGTACGCCATGTCCTTGGTTTCGGAGCGGGTCCACGCTACTGCCCTGGCGAGGCACTCGCCAGCACCAGATTGTTCCTCTGGTCGGTGGAGCTAATCCGCCTATTTCACATCCTCCCTCCGGATTTTCAAGAGCTGGGATGTTGTGATCCCAGAGATGCCATCTTCGGCGCGCCCACTAGAATTAGTAACTTCAGCGTGAAAATGGTACCCAGGGACGAACGTTTGTGAATATGGTATCCAGAAACGAGCATTTATATGCATACATTCACGGCCCACTTCATTTTGCTCTCTGGGCTTCAAAACATGCCCGAGGCAGGTAACCACTTTCTGTATGGGAGTTTATTGTCGTGTCGTTAAATAAAACAAACTCTAGACTTGGATTCTTACCCCCAGAGACTGAGAAACGAACTCCATTATATTGAGACAGGCTAAAGACTACAGAGCAAGTCGTTGTGTTGTTTATGTGTCTTTACTTACCATTATTCTTTGCCGTTAATGTCGAGCTTAATGACCTCGATATCGTGTGAGTAAATCACATATAGTGACCAGTTCCAGACTTAGCGTTTAATAAAAGCCATAGTTTTCATGTATTTTTTTTTTTAAATCGCATTGATTTTGCCATTGCTACACCGAGAGAACACCACACTACAGAGGACAATAACTGAACTTAGAAAAGACAACACGTTGATACAAATTTAGATGTTCTTTTTGTATCTAGATTACTGGGATTTCTTTAATGATAAAACTGTCCCAAAAATACCCCTACCAGCTACTATGCAAACTCACTGATTTTGGATCCTTTGCGACCACCTCAAAATTAGTCTTTGCACTTCCAGTATGTAGTACATGTAGTCTCAAAAAGACCACATGCCTCGCTATTTAGTTTATCTTGATAACTGCAGCTTACACAAATTGTGGATTTAAACTGTTAGGGACGATAATAGGACCAATTGCCGCTACTAGTATTTCTGGATAAAAATTGTTCATGAACTTGCTAATGACAACTTCCCCTGCATAATGACGCGAGAGGAACATCAACCGTGAAACTAAGGTATAGAAATCACCTAAAATAAGCGAAGCACAAAGATATATATGCAAAGATAGTCAGCAATCCCCTCCACAATACGTATGCGCCAAACAGCCGGAAATCCCTAGATCACGGCTGTTTCGTCACAGATGAAGTGTCTTGAGCTGCACACTGATTGTCAATTGGGTCCGATGTCCACAAGGGGGTTGCGTAAGTAAAACTGCAAATGTTACACATCGTGAACCAAGCCTGGTGCTATTGCGTGTACTGGGTGCAATGACATGCACAGTGAAAAGTAGGGCACATGACGTTATCTCAGGCTATGCCATTTTGAGTGTCTTGTGTGTTGCGTTCATAAAGGATACTTCTTACGTCACTAATGGCCATCGATAATTTTTGCTTGGTGCATTAACCCTCGTGCAGTATACACTTTGCCTTATACACTGTTTTAATACACCACCAGCCAACAGGGTTTCAGTTATTAAACAGGTAAGTGCTTTAGGTGAGTCTGTTTTAAGATACATGTAGGTATTCCATCGCCCCAGAGACACTTTCTTACAAGACGTAAATTGAGTTTAGGTCCATTGGTCATCTCGGTAGGGGTGTGCATTTACATTTCCTCAACACACGGGTATGGTACCTCGCTATTCGATATTCGCAACTTAGTTGACAGGTCCAATAGCACGGATATAAAGACTGGCCGCAGGCCGGACTAGTACAAGACGGGTCCAGTACATACGCACCAACAACTTACAGTCGGTGATATGACCATGAGTGGTTGAAAGCCGACTATAAGCCTGATGCATCCATCCATCGATTAGCTCATAGCATTTTAGCCATTCGGTGATGTGTGACCAATATCCGGTATGAAAAGCCGAGTGTTGCCAAATCTGTGAGGCCTCGGCTCCATCAAGAAAGGGAGACACACTGCTCATCACCTTTTTTCTTAAGAACAGAAAAACGTCCGCACTTAATAGAAAACAGCATATCCTCGCCGTTATTCCTTGGCAAGGAAAATTCAAACTCTGATCGACACTTTTATGCATCGCTTGCCTTCGTACGGCGATGATCCACATTCCACACAGGTGTCAACACCAACGTAGCAAAGCAGTCATGTATACCTACTAATTCGGCTGTTTATGATTACTGGTCTGCCGTGTATCACATGATGCGCACAGGTACAATTTGCCTTGTCTTTTGAAAGCTCTTCCCACGTATTTTAAGGTACATGTGTCAGCAGACGGATATTTCAGTGAAAGACTTGCTGATTTTAGTCATGTAATGTCACTGTGTAACGGATTGTGTGTAGGGGCCGCAAAACAAGGCAAGTCTAATATCGATGTTGTCGATGACTGGCCTTATCCTTGCCCCCAGGCAGTTAAATGAGACCAGGCCTTTATTTTCTTTAACTAGCCCCTACTCCCAGCAGCTAATCGAATCCGGCAGCAGTTCAAATGCCTGCACTAGACTTAAATAAGTTTTACTGTATATTTGAAAAAATAATTCAAGATCCTTAATTTGAAAATGTTCAAAATCTAACACCTGGCAAAGTATTTTCCACATAGTATAACCAATACTACGTGGAAAATAATTTATTTGGAAAGTATAATTGGAAAGTATTTTCCAAGTAGTAGAACTTGGCAAGGGGGCAACTGTAAATGTAACGTATGGTTTTTTTATGTTTGCTGCAGAGCCAGCTAAGTAACGTTATGATCTTTTATGATTTTTCATCGATATGTCATTGTATATATCATTGTTCATCCTCGCTACCTATCAATCGTTCATCCATCTTCCCATCTCTTTCATATCATACTGTCGGAAAATAATAGTGTGTACTAATGTTTTTGTTGTTACACAAACCGACGTGAAATAAAGTGTTATTCTATTCTATTGTATTTAAAATGTACTGTTTGTATTTATATCTTAGGTAGATGAGGTCACCTACACTGAGTCCCAACTACCAGTGACCGAGCCAGGGGTGTTCGAAATATGGCGAACTGGCAGCCATTGGAGGGCCTCAATACTTTTATACGGCTTGGAAGTGGAATTCTACCAATGGGGTGTATATATCCAAGTGCCAGAACAATACAAAGGCGAAATGTTTGGCATGTGTGGCAACTTTGATGATGATCCTTCGAATGATGATATTGGCTGTGATGGAACGGCTGGTCTGAGTGATAATGACCTTGGTGACAGCTGTAAATGGAATGTGACGTGAGTATGCCACATAATTAAATTGGTCTATATCGTGAGACATGGGGAATGTTCTGGGGGTGGGGTGTACAGGACAGTGTGCGCCTAAAGGTGGGGGGAGGTGGTGGAAGGCTAGGTATGGTCCACTGTAGAGATGTAGATACATGTGTATGTTATTTTGGATTTTCACTTACCATTTGTAACAGATAGCCTTAAAGTCTATTTATGCGTGAAAGCTTAACGAAATATTGTTCAACTGTCATTCTCATTTGGGTTTTTTTTTCTATATGAGTCCATAATAATTATGAGCTGCCCAATCATCCGGGGAAGCGTCAGGTGTATTACAAACAATTCCAACATAGGTTATTCCGAGAACAAATCATTTATATACATTGTAAGCCACGTATGTCGCTGTGATTTCTTTGTTTCCCGCAGCTGTCCAAATGTGACTACTATCGGACCAGGGGGTTGTAGCCCCGAGGTTTTGTCTGCCATAGAATGCAATGTCGTTTGCGGTTTCCTAAACGAAACGAATGGACCATTTCGTGACTGCATACAGCATAACGAATACACAGCGCGAGAATTTTATGACATATGTGTCTTTGATGTTTGTGCCAATCAGAATGACTCTGTGGCATTTAAACAAGCAGCCTGTGAGACTTTAGCCGTATTTGCCGATTACTGTGAAGAACTGGGTTATAGAGAACCGTGGAGGGATTTGGCATTCTGCCGTAAGTAGCCACAGAATATAAATAGTGGTAGTATTCATAGTAGTAGTAATAGTAATAGCAGCAGCAGTAGCAGTAGTAGTAGCAATAGTAGTAGTAGTAGTAGTAGTAGTAGTAGTAGTAGTAGTAGTAG
>JAAUYG010048654.1_pt1 | contig 19569 bp, 15 predicted proteins | sample 7278091 | NCBI WGS metagenome assembly JAAUYG01 (sample SAMN14350201, study PRJNA611818) | marine sediment metagenome | isolation source: surface marine sediment (0.6m) | place: French Polynesia: Moorea | collected 2018-08
AGGAAACCATATATGGGGAGTCCAGTAGCACTCACATTTGACCTTGAGTGACCCTGAAAGGTCCAAGTTAAAGTGTCAAATATGATATAAAATTGATATATGCATAGTGAGGTACTGTGTGAGAGTTAACCCAGATTTCAATTGATTTAGTCTGCAGCAGTGAGTTTTTGACACAAGTCTGCAGAAAATTGCCTATTTTTTTGTCACCCCAACTGCAGCTGTCAAGCAGAGCGCCAAGGTCCTTGGACCTCTTGTTTTTCATTGCAATAGCACTGAAACTCAATTATTTCCTAAACTGCGCCCAAAAACATGAAATGGACCACATTGTCATAACATAACATCATGGACTACAGTTTCTGTGAATTTGCTAGACATGAAAGATGTAGTTAATTTTGTGATGAATATGTGTATCCATGAGTTCTTTAGATACATATACATGACATAGCTTTATTGGGTGGTTTTAATCTGAAAGTCTTATTAATAAGTGCATGTGTACTGATGCTGCTAGGTTCCGTGATGCCCGTGGGCTGCAGTTTTTGGTGTCCAATCAGCTGGAGGCTCTGCAGACATCACATCAGACATTGATTGACATGCTGCAACAGCTGGGAGCTCCGCCCTCCCCTGCACTCATTGGTGCCACTGTGGAGTGCTGCCTCAGGCCTACAGGGGAAATACTTAAAACGTAGGTCTAAACAGAGGTTTCTTACAAGCACATAGGGGGTAGGCAGGTTGGGGGGGGGGGGGCTGTATACATGGTACAGGTGTCATATAGTGTATTACCGTGATCAACCTCATAGAAGCGTAGTACTAAATAAACGTGCATGCCCCTCAGCAACAAACATACCACACCAGCTATGGCAAATTCATACCAAATCCCACCTCCAATTGTAAGACCTTATTTTGGGGTTGACCAGGTACTCTTAAAGTGTAAGAACCACTGCACATGGATTTTGACTGAAATAGATTATTTCACAAAATGCATGCATAGATGCTGTTTGTGGTCTCGGTCAGGTTATATATAACATGAAGTTTTACCGTGACTTGGACTGGATCTTGAAAGCTCTTCCCGAGCTTTTGGCCATCACTGGCCTTCTTCAGGAGAGTCCTGACATCAGGCCACCCTTGAAGAGGGCCAGTGATGGCTGAAAGCTATGGAAGAGCTTCCAATATCCAGTCTCGGCCATGGTAAAACTTCGTTATTCCACAACTGTTGCGATGGAATTTTTATTATGTCATCTCCATAAAATTCTTCCAGGTGTCCGTTCTGCAGGGCAGACGAACAGTTCCAGGACTATGAGGGAAAGTTGTTTTTCTTTGTAGAAAAGTAGGTTCTGGGTCTAGATAAAGACCTCATTTATGCTACGTTATGGCCTCATATGTCTTATCACACATGTCATAAGGCAGGGTATTATTTGGTACATGTACATGTATCTAAACCATGTCTAAAGTGTATGTTATATTTATAAGAGCTTGCACAATCAAAGTAATACATAACAGTACATTTGCTATTAAGCAGAATAAACAATACCCATCGGCTTTATGCGTATCCACAAATTTGTACATTGCATTGCTCCAGGGATTTTCTCTAAATGTGTAAATTAGACTGGACTTAGAAAATGAGAAAATTAGTAAATTAGAGTTTATCCTATCTTAAATAACGAAGGTCTGCTTCATTGTTTGTACCTCCATTCCAGAGGCATCGTAGAGCAGGTGCCAGTGGATGGCGGTGAAGGTGGAGGGGGTTTCCACGTGAACACACGTCGCCAGGGAACCTGGGCAGACAGCGAGCTGGAGAGAACCCTCAAGATCCTGCTTCATTCCTGCCGTGCCTGGCATGCCGACAGGGAGTTGCTGGAGGCCGGACAGCTGCACCTTCGGGTGTTCGAATCCCTGAAGAAAGAGTTCCGATGTCTGCGGCAGGTGTGGCTCATGTTGCGGGAGCTTGTGTCAGCGATTGACGAGCTCAACATGGCAACGTTGCGGCTGAGACTGAGACTGGAGGAGGAACCAAAGACAGACCCTCCACAGCCAAATATACTGGAGAAATCTGAGGTGCGGTAGAAAGGTCAAACCTGATAGCAGTGTGTTAAATTTAGATAGGGGAATTAGGTTGAATGGTTTGAGAATATCATAAGCAGTGCCTTTTGCCCCGTTGGTTTATCAGTTAAGACATACAGTTGGTGTGCTGAAGACTGGGGTTCAATCTACAATAGAAACCAAAGACCTTAATGTTGGGTTTTCTGTCGCTACAGGATGTTCTAGGTTGAATGGTGTTGTAAAGCACAATTTAAATGGTTTGACTGCAATCTATGATAATACAAATGCACCTAGGCATAAAAACTGATCTAAATGTTATCAAGAGAATCCAGGAGGATCAACACATAAAGAAAATTCATTTTAAAATGATCTCAAAGTTTCCTGAACATTTCTTTTAAGAGGATATTTTCATGACTGATGAAATGGTTTTAAAAATTCAAAGACTGTAATATGCATTGTACATTGCATATAATATGCTTTTAATAATTGGGAACTCTTAGTGCAAAAGTTGATTATGCGAGATCTTTTCTCTGCAGCTGGATTCACAGCGACTGAAGTTTCAGTCGGATCGTGTGATCGGGGAGAACACATTGCGCCGGAAGCTTGGCCAGCAGCTGTACCTGAACAACCTGGCAGCGCAGTCCAAAGGCGGCGAGATGATGAGAGACAACCCGGAGCCGTGCCCGGTGTGTCAGCGACAGCTGGGACACAAGTGGAGCGTGTTGCAGTGCGGCCACTGTTTCTGTCTGGAGTGCATACACATCCTCATACAGAAATACAGCGTGGGAGGCAACAGACAGTCGCTGAAATGTCCCGTGTGCAGACAGAAAACGTGCCACGCCGACATCTCCTACGTGTGTACCCGAGGTGGCGCTGAACAAGATGACATACAGATCAAGGTTGGTGTTGGGGAGTGGGAGGCGAAACATTGTCTGCAGACAATACAGGTATAGTACAGTAGAATCTCTCCTTAAGACACCCCCCCCCCCCCAAACTTAAATGTACCTAATGGACCAAAAGTTACATATCAGTAGTATATTGTACAGTAAAACCATGACTTATGACCGCCCAACTTTAAACCACCTGATAGACAACGGTGAACCAAAGGTTACACAGCAGTACAGTGAAACTTGCCTTGAGGGACCGCTAGTTTTGGCAGTAGGGTCTGCATTTCGATGTAAATAAACCTGTCACCAAAGACCACCAGTCTTGAGAGTCCATATTTTTATGCCCAATGGGATGGTCTTTTGAGTTAGTTTCTACTGTAGTATATAGTTGCAGAATTACTGTTAAGACCACTTTGTCCATGATGGTGGGTGATCTTTACTTCTAAGATTCCACTGTACTGTAGACTGGTAATTTATAGTAACAGTTGCTTGTCAAAATCTTTGGTTATGGGCAAAAACATTATCAGCAAGTTGCAAGCCTGTAGAGTGTACTGAATCACCGTGGTATTTATGGTGCTCTGCAAAGGACTGGTTTTGATAACATATTAAATATTTTGATCATGGATCTCTTATAGTAGCAAACAGCCAAATGTCATGTGGTCATGCCTTTATCAGCTGCTCGTGTATTCCAGGGAGATCTGTCCACCAAGGTCCAGGGGGTGATCCGGTGCCTGCTACAGATCCACAGAGATGATCCCGAGGCTAAATGCCTAGTATTTTCCACATGGGCGGATGTTCTGGACTTGATGGGCCAGGCCCTGATGGCGAACCACATCGAATTCCGCTCCCTCCATGCACACAACAAATTCCAGTCCAACCTAAGTCAGTTTCAGCACAGCTCATCGGTACAGGTCCTGCTGCTTCCTGTTCATTCTGGAGCCAATGGCTTGAACCTGACAGAAGCCACTCATGTTCTGTTCGTGGAACCCGTCCTGAACCCGGCTCAGGAGCTGCAGGCCATTGGACGTGTGCATCGTATCGGGCAGACTAGGCCGACGGTGGTTCATCGCTTCATCGTCAGGGGAACTATCGAGGAACGGATGTACAAGCTGCTGCAGACTGTTCAAGCTCCGCTGAACAGTCACAGCTCGGAGGAAACCACGCTCACTGTCGGAGAATTCTCCTCGCTGTTTGAGGAAGAGCTTGGAAAAGATGAAGAGGACAGTGAGGAGGAAGGGGAGGAACAAAGCACATCTCCTCAGACAGCAAACACGGACTCAAACACCTCAGACCAGGTTACCCATTGTCCAGCCACAGATACTGATAATCAACCTAGACATTCCATGGATGAGCCAGCTGCGTCGGAAAATATGGCCCACTGCTCTACTGACCGCCCAAGTGTATCGAGCGGTAACTGTGACGGAAGTCTGAATGTGACATCAAACACACACACGGTGGACTGTGAGAGAGAGACAACCGATAAGCACCAGAATACGGTGCCAGGTAGTAATACAGAGTGAAAGTTATTAGTATGCACAGGCAGTATTTGAACAGATATGTCATTTACTATTTATCAGTATACAGCTACAATTATCCAAGTATGGTTTGTAAAGAATGTATCCATAAGAATATATCCTTACAAAATATATTGTGATATGTACCTGATAAGCCGCACAGTTCTCGACTCCCTCCAGGCTCAGTAATATGACAGCCTATTAAACACCACGCATCTGCTCACATCACCCAGTGTACAGTTGGAGTGAAAAGTGACTGCATTTATAACCAAAACTTTATTAAAGTATTGGTCACTCGACCACACACCCTGTCAATATCAATGTCTTCATCCATCTGCCATTTAGTATTGCCGGAGAGATTTTATAGCATGTTCTTGTGACAGTTATATTGGTACTAAACACATTATTCCAGAGGTAGCATTTTCTTAAACCATAAACATTTCCCGAGTTATATGTATATCATATATATATGCCGATACATATTTATATGTTTTACAGGGCGTTACGGTGGTGGAGTACTACATGTCTTTGACACAGAAGTTAAGTATGCCAGGGTTGTTTCTCGGTGGTTCAGAGATATTACATGCTTACGTGGAGGATTTTGCTTGTTAGTGTGATTCATTTGGCGATTCTAGCATCCAGATTATGTTACTGGTGGAATCACTTCCTTGAATGTTTTATCATGTGCTGCCAAATCAAAGTGTCTTCTATATACAGGTAGGAATATGTTTTGCCATGCGAAGTTATGGACTTAATGCTGTGTTAGGTTAAAGCAAACTGCTGTGCAGTGCAGGAATAAAGATATACACAAGTGAATATTTCAGTGGATGGATTTCTTGTATAGTTTTATTTACTTAATATACATTATTTATAGTATTATACATACATCAGTTAAACAGCATTTGGACAGTACATCCTATCTGCAGACATAACAGTTTCATCACCCATGCAACTTTTTTTGCTCCTACATACATACAAACACACATCCGCTGTTACAGTTGACCCTCTTACTCTATTTTAAGACCACCGATAGGACCGTGAAAATGTGATCTTGTATGGCAGGTGGTCCTAAAGGTTCAGTAGTACTGAAATCATCTTTTGGGACCAACTATTTGTCTTATAGTTAAGATTGTCTTTTAATCAAGGGTTGTAAACTGGAGGGCCCACTGTAACCACAGTTCAAATTACTCTCCTGGGTAAACCTCTCACCTCTTAACGCGATGGCAGGCTTGTTGCAGTTGAAACGGTAAAATATAAATGATCATTGACTATGGTTAAGTTGCGTGATATCTTTTACATGAAAACATGTCATAAAACAATTAAAGAGATTCCATAATTGGTATAAAAGAAATGATGTAAAATGCATGATTAGTACACATGTAGTGTCTTCAGTCCCAGTATTTAATTAATCCGTCCCAACCAGCTGTGGCAACTTTCGAGGTTTCGTGCGGATGCCACAGGCACCCAATACACACATCGTCATGTGCTTTGAACTTGTTGTACAACTTTGTTGTTCTCCAATCCCAAATATAGAGCTTGCCATCTGCATCCCCTGATATGAGGTAACTGGAACCAGAGAACAAATGAAATTAAGATCCAGGCTAAACCCTGTATCTGACAAACTACAATAAAATGACGATGTTACAAGCAAGACATAATATATATGCCTACTCCCCAAGAATTTATTTATCTGCCAAAGGGTTCAAAATGCATCCCTAGTGTGACAATTTGCTGAACAGTGACAATGCTTTTTGCCCCCAACCTGTCTACATTTATATTTGCCAATGATCAAGTGAATTTGGCTCTTAACAGTTATGTAAACTAAAAGATCCCCGATGCAATACATTATGGTGTAGCAATGCATAGGTTGGAGTATGCAATATAATCCTGTACTTACGTCATGTCAGGAGAGAAGTCGACAGTACAGGCGTAACCGGCTACCATATGGCCTTTAAACACTTTCTTCCGCATCATCTTCATGTGACTGAGAACATTGAAGATGACTATCTGGTTGTCCATCGACTGGCACGCCAGCCATTTACCTGAAATTATTTCACGCACGAATTATAGCTTAAATTCATACCTGTCTTGCTCAAACATCAGACAGGATCATCAAATAAAAGTGTTACTACATGCCAGGTCAGTGTCACCTTCAATCCACCATACAGTGTGAATAGTGGTGCCCTGTGTCCACCAAACAATTTTTGAAGGTGCAAATTCCGTTACAGTACTTCATGTCAAAAGAGCCGCAAATACTGGAGTACATGTAATGTGTTTATATATTTAACCCACACTACATAAAGTAAAAAAAGAAAATATCCCAATGCCTAAAGACGATGATGAACACACTGAAACTACTTCTGTGAGTGAACTCACCACTTCTGGAGAGGGTGACGGCTGGCATAGAGTGCATTGTAGGGTCTGCAATATACTTGAAATCAACCGGTATGTCCCTGAAACACAATCATTACTGCAAACATCAATAGTGAGCTATCAGATATTTTTTGTACACATCGATAGCTTTGTTTTGCAATGTAACAATCATTAATATATGGCAGTGATGGCATGTAGCTATTTTTTTCTTGAAAATTCTGTAATATAAAGCAATATCAAAGCACAATATCTGTTGCTACAAATACCTCATTTATTACCAATAGTTTCTTTGTGAAATTGCCACGATTTTCAAAAGCAGTTACCATTAACAGTTCTGTTGATTTCTGTGTTTTCATTAAGTCAGGCAACTTATACTGACCACAGTGCATAATTTTCAGCTATCTCATGGACAGGGAAATCTAAATACAACACCAACTTGATCCATCTGTAACCGGTAAAACAACAACAATCCATGTCACATACCATTCCCAAATCCTCAAACTCTTGTCATCAGATGTAGATACAAAACGTCGGTTCTGGTCGACAAACGTGATTGTATTGATGGCACCCAGATGACGATCATACTCCTGGACGATCTCCCCAGAACGAGTGTCCCACTGGAATGGAGGAAATAATCATATGTCAGAGACTCAAGATTTCGGGACTTTGTTACGTGTCAATCATGTATGGACATATGAAGACCTATCACTGGTGAAGTTTTTAAGTGAACATTTTAATTTAGTCTCAAGAATGTTTGTGACAAAAGGCACTGGTCCAGCAGCATTGATCCAATTCACTGTACATAATTTTTAGGATTCAGACGAGTCCTTATATTGTTATAAGTCATAACCAAGGCTGTTTCTCCACAGGAACTGCCTTAGTTATGACTTGATCGAGCGGTGTTATAATCAATACATAGATCGAGCCAATAATACAGCACACATATCTTCTTATAGTTTTGTATATGGAAATACAGTACGAGGCGAAGATCTAGTTAAAGTATAGCCACATGTATATGCTCCACTTTAGATAATATTCTGATATGTTAATTATCGGCCAGTGCTATAGCATATTTAGCATCCTTCTCCAAGTGCACAGCAGTGTGTCACTGAGCGATACTCACGCAGACAATCTTTTTATCTGCCGTACCAGCCACAAACAAATGTTGCTTATCTTCCTCGGGGTGGAACTTGACACAGTAAGGGACTTTACGGCTGGTGAAGCGAGAGATGCATTCACCTAGAAAAAGCAAAATATAAATACTCAGAATAAATAGTCAAAGAATGAATCTTTTAATACCCAAAGCGAACACACTTAACATCAAAATTTTGTAAAATTAAAATTCTGCCTAAATAATCAAGGAATGAATTCCTTATCAATGCCCTATTCTGCAGTTAGATTGAGCAGGTTGTAACAACTTGGTTGTCACCTGATGTTGAACTTGGGTACTGTTAGTGCACGCTTGAGTTTCAAACTCTACTCTGTTGTAGAACAAACCCCACGACTGCTCTATTTATTTTCAAAACTCTGTAGGAGGCATTGCTTCTGAGTTTTGTCATTGTCGGAGCAAACTGTCAAAAAAAAAAAAAAAAAAAAAGCATGAAAAATTTGCCATATTTCCAAATAATTCTGCCCTTATCACCGGTGTGTCCTTTGGTGTGAGAGTATCATTATGCATTCATGATACTTGAAGAAGATTTAGAATATGTGTTCTTTCTAGAGGGGGACTTCCCTAGCGAGTGTCATTTAAGAAAGGGGGAAAGCAGTATTCCCACAGTCAAGTGTCCCCCCCCCCACCCCAGTCTCTGTTGTCCACAAACCTACCTGTCTCTGTGTCCCACAGCTTGCAGTATCTGTCATAGGCACAGCTCAGGAACTGTGTACCACTGTTGTTGAAGCAGATATCACGAACAGCCTGCTTATGGCCAGCATAAGTTCGTATGCAGCGCCGATCGTTATATACTTCCCATATCTGCAAAATTCAGATAACCCAGGTACGGTACAAATATTACATGTATTAACCTTAGTTTCGATCATAAATACCCGTGAATACAAGTGTCTAGTCGCGGGCGATATACCAGTAAGCGACAGATGCCACATATGGGACTGTCGACTAAATTACAATAGGAATGACAAAGATCACTTGCTATTAGTTTTAAAAGTACCATTAGACTCAATTGTTTTTTGTGTCTGAAAGTTTAATTTCATCCACCATGTCCAATAGTGACAACTTCGCTGATTATTCTTCACACATCAGTCACAGCTTTAAAGCTAAATTTAAAATAATGTAAATTTCACATTGAGTCAGAAAATCATAGAGTGAACATTTACCAGTCCAACCGGCAAGACTCATTTGTTAATATAAAATGTAGTACATGTATCTTAACTTACTTTGATCTTGCAATCCATACTACAGGACAGGAGAAGATGTGCAGAGACCGGGAACCATCGAATGGCAGCCACACCTTTACTGTGGCCTGTCCAGGTGTGGATATGCTTCTTAGGCAAGAAACATTTCTCAGGTGGATCCTCGGATTTGAGGTTGACCCCGACATCCTGCGGTATATGCAGGAACGACCGTCCTTGGTAGTCATAGGCATTCGGAACTGATAAAAAGGAGGGAATAACCCAATAAGGCAAACGAAAACCCGAGGTGAGGAAAAAGATGTGCCTTGAGACCAAGCTGAAGACATTAAATTAAATCTAGCACAGGATCATTTAAGACGCACAAATTCAAGATGCATAAATTGACTCGCGAGGATCCAAGTAAAGTGACAGAAAAATTTCTCAGGTGACTTAGTTTCCATGGTAGAACACAGTATTACTGTAATTGGGTAATTAATCCCGCAATCTTAGCTCTGTTTTACCATCCGATGTTTACCATGTAACGTGGTCTTCTCTTCCATGGGTTTCTCTTCCACCTTCTTTCCTCTCTTATTTCTCTTCATCAGAATCTCATCCAGGTCTTTCTGGTCCTCCTGATGTCAAAGGAAACAGCAAGGAAACAGGTGTACAAATTGTCAAAATTTCTCACATATTTGTTGGCAAAAAAAGCATGACAAAAAAATACAATTTTACTATCATTTGGCGTACCATTTTGAATATGCTTTCAGATGATGAAACTTAAGGTAACATCTACTATAACAATCTGAATGCGACATCAAGTTGCGTGGAGTAAGTCAGGTAACTCAGAATCTGGCAGAAGAAAGGAATCTTACCTCTGATGGTTTCATCACTGTTTTTTCATCAACATATTTTCCCCATGGCCCCAAATAACCTTCTACATCACCCGGGTCAGTATTTCTCTCCCTTTTCCTCTTATCTCCCGCCCTTTTTGCACAGGCTTCAAATACTGAAAGCCCTGGAGAGATCACAAGGCAACAATCATCCATTAGTGACCAAATGCACCAACATCATTCCTAGATTTTAACGTTTAATGTACCAGCATTAGCTCTAGATTCTATACACTGGTACATAGTCTATTCACCCGCATGCTATTTTCATTTTTGCAAAAAAAAAAACAACATCAACACATCTAAGACACATGTATGCAAGTATTAAAAAGTGCACGAGTTTAATAAACCAAATAAAGAAATGTTACCTTTACTGTCCTTGGCTTTCTCTTTGTCCCCTACAAACGTTTCTGGTTCAGTCTGTACGGCATCGGCCACAGTGGGGTCCAGAGCATACCCTACGATCAGATAGAAGTTCTTATGTTACAAGAATCAGGAGAATAGGTACTCAGTACCGGTAGTATCTATGGTATTTGGTACAATTTAATAGTCCACTTAGTGCAGAAAGATTAACAACAAATACTCTATTAATACTGATATTCTTATAAACAACATCCGTCCTAAAGACTGTTGCACGTAACATACCATAGCTTGTGAAGGTCCGTCTTTGCAGCTCAAACTGAAATGCACTAACATGGGTTGGTTCAACAAATCCCGATAAAGTGTTTTTATGAGCTTTCGCTTGCTCTGTTTTAAAGGGATTCTCTGGGCCCACCTGAAGGAAATAGAAACAAAACAGTAAAAGAAAGAGAGCTGGAAGTTACTGGAAGTATAACAGGCCTAAAGAAATCAAAATCTCTTTATGCAATTGTAAATACAATATCATTTTCTCTACCTTGTCAATCTAATTGCCATCAAAAAGCCCTCCAGGGCACTGAATATGGCTCTTCACTACAAAAAGATGCATTACAGAACAAGTGAGTTTTTAAGATATTTACAGTACTAGCTTGAGTATTTACGGACGAAGTAATCTTGGCTGCTAGAATGCCAAAATGTCTTACCACTGGTGCAAAAAGCTGTTCATACTTGGGATTGAAGTCTACTTCTTTCGAAACAGGGTCGATGTGCTGTGTACTCGCAATGTCTTCCTGAAGAAAGAGAAGACACAACCCTCATCTTAAAACTGGTTACTGCAACATCCTCTACAAAATCATGTCGCTACAGTTAAACTAGTTCAAGTTATGCCAAATGTATCTATTTTTTCTTCAATTTCAAATATACATTACACCATGTACATTAAAGACAAAATTGGCGGAGTTTCAGTTGCTGGCTCTGGATTTATTCTGGAAGTACCATATTCATCCCATTAAGAGGCACAGTGCCCTAAATTAAAATTGTGCACTAGGAATGAACAATATTTTAAACATCGGTAGTGTGCAAATGAAGTCCCAGATCCTAGGTACAACTTGACAACAGCACACAATGAATTACAGGGTGTTCTTGTCATCCACAGTCCTAAACTCGGCTGTGTCATTATACTACCCGTGTTCTATATGCTACAGTCCAGTGTAATTTAAGGCAAACTTCAAACATTTGAGTTTAAACGTGTTTTAGGTCAGAATATCATTTAATGATTGAATACTATAGGAACTAGTTCTTAATGACCAGCAGACCACTTACTGTAGTGTCCAAGAGTTAGCACCATCAACATTCATGCAACTTAATCATGTTGTCAATGCTATATAATTCAGCACCTGTAAGAGTAGATTCTACAAACCAGGCCATGACTAAGTAACAGTGACTAATAGACAAATTTCTGCTTTATGCTGTAGCATCATCATGACTTAGTCCTAGCTTAATTCTACTGGACACCACCACTACCGTAATGACTAACTTATTTGGAATTTAGTAAAAGACCGCCAAAGGCCTGGCACCAGCACAATGTTCTTCTATTAGGATGGACACGGTAATACACCTGCTGTCTGCTGAAGATTACAACACCCCAGCTTATAAAATAGCAAACAGAAAGGCACCATTTGGATGTAAGCAGCAAGTACGTAACAGCACTGACTGACAAGTTCAAGAAAATAATGAAAATGGGTTTCAGTACATGGCGGCAACTTATTCCCGGTTCAGTTCTTTGGTGTCAGAGCCAGAAAAACAAAGATTTTACTTTGCGAACGGTTTGTGTTTTTAATGTCCAGTTTAAAAAGATAGAACTAGATTTACACATTAGAAAAGAACATGGGTGGGCTGCATGGATAATCAGTCTATATGCACCATAAACACTGATACATGTATATGGTCACAGGTGGCAGTGTGTCTACACGGTGACCGAGTATGTAATACCAGTAGTACACGGCATAGATTACAGAGTGCTTTTATGTTTTTAACCTGATACTATTCTATAACATCTGTGAACTATAGACACATTTGTTTCCTCCCATGCCACTGGGCATATCAAACGAACCTTGTGCTGTCTGAGTGGGCAACTGGGTAGCCAGAGGTGTCCTTGTTATATGCAACAGGTAAATGATCACCCGGAACCGCTGCCTAAGTAATAAGCCCCAGCACGAGACAGATATTCTGTCTACGGGTATTGATGCAAGCTTTGACTATGTCCGTACACGTCAACAGTGTACAGTCTACAGAAGCCCCATTCAGTTGTCTTTGGTACATGATGACTGTGTACTGTACGCCCATTTTTTCTGTCTTTGGAAATGGTCACCGGTGAAATGGGGCAGTCTTAATGAAATAGCTGACATCTTTTTTTTTTTTTTTAAATAGCTGACATCTTGATATTGGACACAGTAGCTGAGACCTAAAAGTCCTTTTAATTTTTTTTCCTACAAAAAAAAAATACAAACCTGCTGGAATGGCCTGGAATTGCACCTGAAAAGATTTAAGTGGCTTCAAAAGAGGTTCATCCTCCATGTAAGATGATCATGAAAACCTATAGCTTTTTTTTTCACTGAAGGAGGCTCGGATGTGAATCAAGCCGCGGCCTTTTCCATTAAAGAAAAATATCTAATGCTATATAGCATACTGAGCCAGCGCCTGTACTGCTTTCGCCATCAAGTCAGCTGGGATCGGCCGTGGGGTAGTCCATATATCACATCTCTGTTCACCATCCTTCAATGCAGTAAAAGGTAAGGCTCGTGCCTTCTACGTGTGAGTAATGCTCATACACTATACTAGTATAGATCTAGTAGGTGTTTACGGCTGTGCCTATGAGGCTATGGGTATGGTGCCCGGGGACGCGGTATGGTGACGTCTTACATGGAGGAATTATACACCTCAAAAGATATTGTCAACGTTGAAATAATGTAGGCCTACATGCAATAACATTTGAGCGAGTCCGATCAAATGTGTGAGCGAGTTGCCCCCTGGTTGCCCCAGTGAGCGAGTGAGTGGCTGGCCTGACAATCGTCTTTGGTAGGAGTTTGGACTGGGCGATATTATGTATTTTCCACAAACAATAGTACCTTAACTGCTACTTCTGGTGCCAATACCACAGACATTGATGGTTTTGATTCATCCTGTGGTATAGGTTTCAAATGTAGAAAAGAATCGTCGTTGCTGCTAACTCCTTCATTTTCTGATTCAGAATCACTTCCATAATCTTGCAGCGCGTTCATATTGCGATCACACCTCCACCGCCACTACTCACGCTCTACAACAAGAATAGATTTAACAGCAATTTTTATATGTAATGAGAGCTAATGACACCAGTCTATTGCAAGACACATGTAATTGGATACAAAGAGTCAATACACTACATAAACACAATTTGTAATAAACAGTAGAATAATAAACACTTAACATAATTAGTCAGTCCAGCCAGGGAAAGTATGTATAGGGTAGTACCAGTAACTCGACTATGTATCATTTGTGTGTGTATGTGTGTGTGCTAGCTCGTGTGTGCGTGTGTGTACATTATATCTACAATTACCTTGTTAGACTCATATAGCATAATATGTTTTGTATGTTGATACTAGTATATATTACTTTATTGTGACACCGCCCTATATGAATGTTTACTCATACCGGTCAATAAAGTATTTTTTTTTATTCTTTTTATTCTTTAACCACGGCTGGGAACTACTAGTAGGGAACAACATCTCTTGTAAGAGGCCTAGGGAAATTTAAAGTACTAGGGAAGAGCATCTCTTCTAAGGGGTCTAGGGAATTTTAAGTACCAACATATCATCAGTACATTACACAGCGAGTTAAGGCCCCATCAGATGTGAAGAATTCCGTCATATTTATTCAGATTTAGATTTAGTAAATACAGTGACCAAATTTTGCGTCAACATCAGTAAAACGCCTAAAGGTTAAACCCCTAAATATTGACATGTGGTGGTTGTGATTGCTGTAGCTGTAAAAAAAATACATAAATAACATTTTAAAAAAATCGAGGGCAATAGCCGCAGTTTGTGTGTGAGTTGGTGGGTGGTGAGTAGCAGTACTAGTGCTTCTTGCGGAAGGGGCCAGGGTGGCAGGTAACCTTTCATGCTGGGCAAGTAAACACAGCAGAATGTCTGAGCCATGGCTGTGGGCTCGTGCAAGTATGGCCCTGACCATATTTTCTGAGTGGCAGAGACATCTAAGGGGCATTCCAGCTGAGTAGCCGGTACAATTGCGGACTGCACTGCTCTGTGGCTCAGTCAGGCTGGTGGTGTGCCAAAGGAGGCTTTGATCTATGGTAGGACCGAGCTTGATGCTAAGCTATTTTTTTATTTTTTTTATTCAGACCATGCATACAACAAATTCATACAACCATTCATACAAATCCTGTTTGTTTGTATAACAATGAAAATAAAATTATGCCATATGGTTTAACTGACAATGTGCAATTTCATTATTATAAATATCCAGCTTCTGTTTCTATTACAGATCTTTATTTGGAGACAACCTTGTTTGGAACTCACTGATTTCATTAAGCTACTTAAATTGAGCATGAAGACATGGTAGTACTGGGTGTGCTCTAACAAAAGTATCCCTTTAGCCACTGTGGCTAAAGACCCAGGAATCTTATTAGCCACAAATATTTTTTTTTTACCCACAATGTATTTTGGAAGCATTTTTTTTCCTAGGTGAAATAATATGTAATTTAAATATCTCCTACTAATCATTACTTACAAAAAGAATTAATTTAATTTTTAGGTGTAACCAAATGAAAGTGCAAGCAATATTCTTTAAGAAATTTTAATGTATGGTATGGCATATAGGATTCACCTGATTGACAGATGGATCAGTTTGACAGCGTATGCTGTGTAACCAGCTAATTGATGGAATGGACCAGGATGAACTAGTATGGTCTGGTTGACAGAAAAGGGTAATCGATTTACATCATACTTTTTTTAGCATAAACCACCTGATTTACACTTACTGTTTCACTATAAATGAAAACTTGAAAATTTTATTTCACTAAGAATTCACACTGGGTTATGATTGCTGTTGCGGATATATCTACAACAGCATATGCATGGACACTTGCCATATGTGCCAGCGGAAATATCTATTGCCGATGCATCTGGCGTCCATCTGAGTGACGATTTTATGACATTTCAAATGTCCAAAAATGTGCTGTTTTTATAAGTGACACATTTCATGATGGCACTACAAAATAATTCATTTTCCTCCTGTCAGTGTGACTGTGAACTGCAGCAAAGTCTAGTATAAAACTGGTATAGTGTTAAGTAAAGCACCAGCCGGAAGACCTGTCTCCTGCGAGCCAAGTTCTTTGACATTTTTTGATGGTCACATGGCTTGCAGACTTTTTGATGGTCACACGGCTCGCGGCACGCCTGCCGCGTCCATCAGAAAATGATAAAACGTTGCAGGCGAGCCAGGTATTCTGGCTGGTAAAGCACTTGCGCATCTGAGTTTGATTTGTTTACCATGCATGCATGCGCCTAGGACCATGTGCTGCAATGGTTGCACCTTGTCGCCCATACCAAGCATAAATATTGATGCTATTATGAGTTTTTGCTCACTTATGTACTTATTCCTTTCTGTCAAGCATGTTTTAAGGCTCTTTTAGTTGAAATATTCATAGATAATTGTGATAGTTTTTTTTCAAAAACAGGTGAGGATGTTGGAAACAAACCACACACTCGAATCGCTGAAGTACTAGTCCCCTCATTTATCCAAGCCAATCACACCACAAGGGCAGCGCACCCTTCCAGTTAACTGACTGCTGGTATATTCGCGCCTTTTGCAAGCGTGGGAAAAAGCTTCCCGGCCATTACGATGCACGGAAAACGGTGTTTCGCCAACGTGGTGACTCATGCACATTTATTTTTCACGACACGGCAATTTGTTTCGCATTTTGCGAAGTGGCAATTGGTTAGAGCACACCCAGGTAGTAGTAGTAGTAGTAGTAGTAGTAGTAGTAGTAGTAGTAGTAGTAGTAGTAGTAGTAGTAGTAGTAGTAGTAGTAGTAGTGGTCGTTTATTTTCAGACCACACGCAATACAATAAAAATATATACACAAACACTATAATGAAAAAGCAGGCAGTCGGTGGCAATTTGCCGGAGCCAGGGGCTGTAAACTGTGTTCAAGACTCTCTTGGAGGCAAAAAGCAGGCATTATGTTATAAAAAAACACGGCAAATTTCATATACATAATTAGCGACAATGTTTCACCCTTGCAAAAATAATATTTTTGCTGCCTCATAGCAGTTTTACCTTACAAAGGTTACTCATTTACAAGTATATTCTTAATTACAGATGGCTTTTATTAAATATTTGCATTGATGTTTATGTATTGTCAAATACACCAGTAGTTAAGTTATTTAACAAACAGTGTCCTATGACACTTTTCACAGTCTAAAAATGCTTTCATTTCAAAAACACAAGATGGAATTGTTTATATATTTCGAGTCCCTTGAACATACATAAAAATCAGATTAAAACAGTGATTCTATGAGTATTTGGGAATAAATATGGCTCCTTAAGATATGGTGTGGAATCCTGGTGTGGAAAGTTCATTTAATTGGTAGAGGGGTATTTATTGCACATAATCTTAATTCCCTTGAAATATGTTTCTGTCAACTGGAAATAAGCAAACAAACAAGCAAAAGGGAAGCAAACAAACAAACAAACAGAGAAATGAACAAAGATACAAACAACAAAATGAAAATGAAATGAAAAAAAAAAGAAGAGGTCCAAGTTCCTTGCCGCTCCGCTTGACGTTATGCCAGATGAAACTAGTATAGCTTTATGGATAATAGTAATGTAGCTCAGGTAATTTAATTCTGTGCAAAGTGCCATATACTTAAAATTTGGCAGACTGCCAGAAACATAACGATCTGTGTTTCCCTGGATTATATGCTTTCTCTAAAGCTTGGTTGAACTCACAGAATCAGACATGAAAAGAACCCTACATATGCAGTATATAACACCATGAGTCTCAATTTTTCATCCATTTTGCTCCTAGATCATCCATCAAGGTGCCATAAAATTTTATTTGGGGCAGATTACCAAAACATTTATAACTTTACTTTCTCTTTAATGACTGTCTTATATATCATAAGGTTTAGCTCAGATTGTAAAACTGTACGAAGGTTGCATTTTGAAGTTTCCAGCCCCATATGGTCCTGTGTTAAAATTTCGAAGTGCCATAAAATTTTATTTTTTGGCAGATTGCCAGAAATAGTAACATCCTATATTCCCTCATGACTAACACACTTACAATAAAGTTTGGTTGAAATTAAATGAAAACTGGGGGAGCAGCAGCCTTTTGAATATCAGAAATTTTGCAAAGTGCAGCGGATGACCCGAAACTGTAGTCATAGAATCAGACATGAATAGTACTTTACATATGCGGTACATAGGGCCACGAGTATCAAATTTCATTCGTTTCACACTACAATCATCCGTTTTCAAGATATTGCACACATTTTAGGATTTTCCCGTTGACTCCCTTGTTAAAATTTAAAAGTGCCACATTTTTTTATTTTTAGCAGATCACCAAAAAATTTTTTATGACTTTATATTTCCCTTATGACTGCCTTTTTTATGGTAAAGTATGGCTCAGATGGTTTGGGTGAGTGAGTGTTATCAAAGTTTAACGGCACATCAACACCGAAAGGGTCACACCGTGCCAAAACATGTGATAACGATTGCAACGTCAATTCAAGTCACTACAGTCTAAGCACTGCACTGTGTGATAGCATTCGCTATCAGGCCAAGTCTGAACAAAATGTCCGGCAAGACCTGATACCCAGGGTGGGCCACGGGGAGGCTGCTCTCTCCACCCCTGCACTGAATAAGCCAAAGTGACATAAAACCACATGAATGTTATAAAATACTGACATCATATACATGCTGGCAATGCACTGAATAAGCCAAAGTGACATTGAGCCACATGAATGTGGTAAGTACCAAATACTGACAGCACATACAGCAACGGTATGCAGCAACTAGAGGACTGTGCACCTTATCCACTGATACAGCTTGGTAAATCAACCACTAGGGTCAATGTCCATTGTGGGACTAAACAAATGGACTTCGTACTACACAGACCACACCAGTTCAACACAGACTTCTGTATACGGCACATACAGAGGGCTAGTCAGTTCGTTTTTCATTTACCGACATTTACAATTTCAGGTTTCTTCATGGTAGCACAGGCGGATTAATATTTCACTGTACATATGCAAGCTACGACATGAGGTGGGCAAGGCTTAATCTGCTAAATTCACCGCAATTGGTCCTGGACGCTTACAGAATAGTTCAGGCTGCGGCTACTAAAGGTTACAATGTTGGAACTGATGAATACCCCTCTATGGAGTCGTTTGAGACGCTCCTGTCAAGGTCGGAATCTTTTGGTATCTGGCGGTCTGATGACACAGCCACGGATCTGAAAGAGACGGAACATCTCAGTGGTATTTGTACGGTCGCCTCCAGCGTACTAGCCCGAGGTTCACCTGTTGTCGTTGGTGAGATACGTGTTTTCCTTTCACAGGAGCTACATAAAAACCTTGATCGAGCACTGAGGTTTATTATTCCAGAAGCAGAGAGGGTATTGTCAGACATGGGATACAGGAGCGGTGTGGTGAGGGTGGCGGCCGTGTGTAGTTCGTGGTGTGTGGAGATGAAGAGACTGGGATACAGCGTAACAGCCACATTCCCACGAGCTGTTGATATGGCAGATCATGGTCTGGTCTCAGATTTTGTCTTTTATAACAAACTGAGAGATGGTACGCTGAATCAAAAGGTGGGTGATCGAGTGTCTATTGCTATCATGACACATTTACACAGGTTTGGACAAGAGTTGATAGGTTATTTGTGAATCGTGCCTATGCTACTGCCCTTATTGTACCATCACTACTTTCACTACTACTACAGTTGCTGCCGCTCCTCCTCCTCACCCTCCTCCTCCTCCTCCTGCTTCTACTGCTACTTTTGGTACTACTACTACTACTACTACTACTACTACTACTACTACTACTACTACTACTACTACTACTACTACTACTACTACTACTACTGTGACGACGGCGACGACCACCCGCA
>JAAUYG010102875.1_pt1 | contig 19566 bp, 15 predicted proteins | sample 7278091 | NCBI WGS metagenome assembly JAAUYG01 (sample SAMN14350201, study PRJNA611818) | marine sediment metagenome | isolation source: surface marine sediment (0.6m) | place: French Polynesia: Moorea | collected 2018-08
GCCATCACCCATCTTGGGCCTGTATTTATAGTCTGGAGCCTGTCTTCAAGTGTTTAACCACTTCAAGCAGAGCGACAAGGCCCATGGGCCTCTTCAGTCTTGTCTTTATAGCCATGGGGATAGTTTGGTGGTACTATGTTCACACAATGAGTGCTTCCCTCCAAGCTCACACAACAAAGAAAATTATGGTATATAACTCACATCGAAACAAATTATTCATACATATATTTATTTCCAAACTCTTGTACATTGTAAAAGTGATCACAGTTTACTGTTAGAATTCAACTAGTTATGATTTGACTACAGATTGGTTGGAACACAAACTACATGCAGGCATATAATCTAGATACTTGTGAACTGCAAATGGTGCACAGTGGGTACGGTAACGTCCACAGTGAAAAAAAGTGTCCAAGCCCCAAAAAAGGAACCAGGGTTTCTGTTCCAACGCTGGACATACTGGTAAATAAACCTTGTCCACAAAAATGGGAAAATAATGCTTTAGGCCTTCTTTCCACATACTGATGGTGATAGGTGACTAAACTGAACTTCGAAATGTTTGAAATGTTGAAATACAATTCACCATGACTGTTTGTTTAGCAACAGATGCATGTACCGGTACTTAATTTTAAGGGCTTTCAACTGAGTTACAACTAGATCGACCCCGACCAAGACCTTGTCTGGTTTGACTATACCTGAATAGAAGTGTACATATACAGAATGCAAACATTGCATTCAAAATCACGTACGAATGCCCAACATAGCATAAAACTGCCAATGAACCTGGAAACTGTGAAGTCATTCGACTTCTTTCAACAAATGTTTCTTGTTCAAATTCATCTTGAGCGAATGATCAGCAGTCGGTTTCAAGTAGTGCTTTTATGTGGACCCTGTATTCACTTTTAGTGGGTAAAGGTTTGTTAAATACTTCACACTTTCACAGAAATACTGTGTTCATCCTTACAGAAGAGCACTGCCCCTTAGATGCACACACCTCTTCAGCAACAAATGTACCACACCATCCTATAATGGCAAATTCATACCAATGTCACAATACCAGAAGATCAAGAAACAGTAATCTGAGTGATATTTGGGTTCGTTTGGCCACCACGTTGGTGCAAATCGTCACTTCCTTGTAAGCAAAGGTCCACATGGTTCCTGAGCATATATACACATGCATGTATATACGTTAGGTTTTAGGTACTACTGGCTGGCCAGCTTTTATTGTTTAAATTATTCAATGGGCACCCAAGCCCTCGCATCAGTGCACAGCACGTCTATTAGGATGAACACGGTATTGTACTTGTTTTTTAAAGTGCCGTTATGTTTCAAGGTTTAACAAATGAGTAAGATTCACAACTTTCATTAGCTATGTCTTATCCTTAGAACAACCTCTAATTCAAGAAAGTTCATCTTAGCAACCTATTATCTTACCTATACATTTGTTAACATTTTCATTTTACTGACTGGGCTATTCGCATCCTATATACACAAAAAGGTTCTGATTAAATCAACATTAACCTAACATGCACTGCATATACCGGGCCCGTTACTTAAAATAGTGGTTTGTCTAAATGTCCAAATTGATTACTTTAGTGCTTAAATAATCGTCTTCTAAAAAAAAGACATCACTTACGCACAAGTGAAAGAATGATAACTGATGTATGACTTCCAAAATTATGGAGTCTTAAATTCGTTAAATAAATTGATAATGATGAATACTGGGTATTGAAAAGTTCAAAGTGAAACCCACAAACAAGAAATAAATTGAAATAAATTGATTCCAAGAGACATGACGCACCAAACAGACATGAACTTCAGGGGAAAAAGCTGAAGATTTGTCAAATCATATTCGCAATAAAACAGAAAAGACTTAAGTTCTCTCTATTCTTGGCATGCAATATCATATAAAGGTAAAGTTTGTAAAAAATTATTACAGCAATCTCGATAACGGATATCAATGTAAATTTTGCTTCAATATAACCAGACAATACTCCTTTGTCATATATATAATTTCATTTTAAAGGTCTTCCTACCCGACTTTCTTCTAACAAAAGTTAACAGAAATAGAAATGAAAGAACCGCTGCTATTCAAATGTGGCTCCCTGACGGCACACACCAAAACATTGGAGGAACAAATGAAAAAAAATACAGTATGCATGTACAGTAAATGTTTGTCAGCGATTAGTCACATACTGTTTGAAATGGTAAATAGAATAGCAGTGTATGTAAGATTCCAAGCTTATGCAAAAACAAAATTTATTAAACGTAAGGAATACCTCAACAAACCTTAGCGTACCTGTCTCGCAGAATTCAGTTCATATATTGTAAATATTTTGAGACAGATGATTCAAAAAAAAAAAAAAAAAAACCACTTCTCTGGTAGATTTCTAATCACCCGCCAAAACATAAACCTTGCCAACAATAGTTATGAACCAAGGTCGGCACACAACTCCCACAGGAATACATGCAACAAACTCTCGTAATAAATTGTCAATGAAGTGGCTTCATACAAAATAAAATTTCTTTTTTTTTCCTTCTTCACATTAAAATCACAATAATAACTTAGGGCTGTCTTCTATACTAAACCTATGTACAGGGTTCCTTCTGTCCAAGCAGTGCATAAAAGTGGTGTGCATACATGTACTGCCACTGGTACCGAAGAAATGACTTGAAGTAAGAAGTACAGCTGCCATAGTTGCATGCTGCAAGAGTTGTCTGTAGTAAGCAGCAGTGACACAAAGGACTGGATTCCTTCAAATGATTGAATTCACTTGTCAGACGCAGTCAGGATAACACTCTTGAGCCTTCTTTGGCCGGGACCCACTTTGTCCCCCACTTCGACATTTCCACGCAAGCTCTCACACTCGGGTTTGGGACTTTTTTGCTTTACCCATGAGGCACATAGGGATTCTGGAAGATTTAACATTGTCATTTTCACCGCAAAGAGCAGCAAATTCTCCAAAGATAACTCACTCAACCAACGAACCAGACAACACACACCAGCCGTCGCCACTGCTACGCTAAAGTGACAGCAAATGAGATTCCATAAAACTGGTAAAACACGACTGTACAAGGAGGATATGCAGAATGTACAATGATGAATGAGCAGGTTTTTTTTACATCGACACACAACGCATTGTGCAATATAGTTCTCGTTTCAACAACTAAGGACTTTGCAAACAAATAACAGTCTAGAATATTTTCTTTTGCTTAATGCCATCTAAAGGATATCTAAGACTGTGACGCTACTGAGTAAAACCTTATCTAGGAACTTTGATAAAACTGGTAACCATACCTTAGCAATGAAACGGTACAAAAATGTCCACAACCCAAAGATACAGTAACAAGATAATACTTACTTTTTAACTTGGTTTTTGTCTAATGAAATACTTATTGATTGATCCTATGTGTCCTATGATACAAAACCAGAAAGATCTGTACAGTTTTTTCCGTCGGTTGTGGCAGTGTTTGTCACATGAATACATTACGGTGTGTAGGGGGAAAATGATTAATCATATAGCATTGTTGGCCAACGCTAACCCAAACTGTATGGCTGCCTCAAATTACAATATACACATGTTAAACAATTCTCCGTCTGAGATTTTTCAGTTATGATTTCAGTCTATGAAAATAGTGGGGAAATACTGACGGCTCTCTGGCACCAGAATGTACACAAACTCAACTCCGACCGACGTGTCTGTCAATCAGCCCGTCAGTGTCTGACAACTGTCCAATTGGCACAGGATATTTACAGGAGAAGCAGTGGACACTGAAGCACTATGGGGCAACGCGATGGCAAGGAGGGGGTTTGCCTGAAGCTAGTTGGCTTTGATCTTTTTCACAGGGGGTTGTGCATCGCCGCTGCCTGATGCGGCGGTGGCCGATACCGGTACAACCACGATGGTTTTGGTGGCCGGCGCGCCACCGCCAGCGACAACTGTCATGGCATTGTTTGCGATAACCTGGGCGACTTGACTGGTGGATATCTGACTGTGGGACTGGCTGGTGATGTAGGTGGCAAGACCCTGACCGGCGCTGGAAGGCGTCGACACGTGGTTTAACGTAGCCGGGGTCACAACAATAGGTTTGGTGGTTCCAGTGTTTGTATTCTGGGCGACCAAGGACTTGGCGGCTGTGGTAACCATGAGTGTCTTGCCTGGTGTCAGCGTAGCTGTCTGGCCGTTCACTGTGGCTACAGTTGCGGGTTTCTGAGCCGAGCTGCTGGTAGGGGGCTTAGGGGTGCTGGGTTCAGAATCCATAGTGCCTAGCATCATTCCTGTACCAAGGTCAATGAACTGGAAACAAGAATATAAGTCAGCGTCAGAAATCGTTCTGTAAAGTATTAACACATAACAGCACGAAAAGGTTAAAAGGTGTATGATAATATATAACAGTAACATTTCATCTCTTCATTATCATGAAGTTTAGAAAAGATTTTGTTTTGTTTTTACACAATTTTTTTTTACCCACTTCCAAGCTGCATGCTTTTAAAGAGACTCACTACAAACTAACCCTGCTGTCATGTTAAACCAATACTCAGTTTTCGAATCACCAAGTCTGTCTGAGGAAGGTTCGATGTGCATTACCTTACATTCCTCTCTTCCATCCCCCCCAATCCTACCTCTCCCATGACAGCGATAGGCGTCTCCCCAGTAGCTGCTGCCACCTTGTGTTCCACGAGGTAAAACATGTACTCGTCATACAGGAGGCGGATGAGGTGAAACGAGCCAAAACTGGCGGCACTGCGTAGGGTCAGGTCTCGAATCACCATGGAGCTGGGGGTGGGGGTGGAGCAGGACAACACGAATATATGAATACAATCTTTCGGGTGATAAATATTTTATCCCACATATTACATAACTACTGACTATTAAAGGCAATTCTTATTAAAGTCGTGTCACGCCCTTTTTTTTTTACTTATTGAACCTGTAATGTAAGTGTGAGTTATTCAACTTTAATCAAAATTCCCAACTGCACCTTGTTTTTTTTTTTTTTTTATGTCAGGACATCCTAGCACAGTGAATGTGGAAATAACCTCCAAACCGGCAAACGAGTTTTCTCTTTGAGGTTAAAAAGTGATGTATCAAACAGATGCCGTCTTGAATTCAAGTTAACCTGACGGCCAACACAACATCTACGTCTATCCAGTATCATCCACCATATGCCCCTAAGTTTGTTAAATTTACCTGTAGAAGGACCATTTTAGGAGGAACTGGCGAGCAGCTTTGGGGTAATTGGGACTACCCTCGTGTGGTTTGAGGACCTGCTGAACGACACTCTCCAGCCAGACCGCCCACTGCTCCAGGGAGTTCTGCTGCTGTAATGTCTTCTTGAAGTCCTGCTCCAGCTGGTGTACGACCGAGTCGTCACACTGGCATACCCAGGACGCCTGCTCCTGTAACCCACAAGGGAGGCATGTAATGTACACAGAACTTGAGGTAATGTCTGCACCCAGCATTAACATAAGGGCCACAGGCATATATCCTTACGCCTTTGTGCTCCGACATGTAAGTTTTTGGAATTTTCATGCTCATGAAACTTTTGATACAATCAGAAATTTTTAGCACATTTTCATTTCATTCTCACAAAACATTTCCTAAGTGGTTAGCGCTGAATTCTTATGGTCACCGCACAGGCAGTCACGGTTTGGCAGTTACACTTGCAAAGGGTATTAATGACAGACTGGACATAGCGAAATAGACCGAATAATATTCACATTATATACCACAGAAGAAACGAATGCTCAGGTAAAGCCCAACACGGGCCGGAAACATGGCCAACACACTTGATATAGTGATTTCTCCTAGCGTCCTAGTTCATACAGTTCATACAGTTCACACAGAACATACATATGCCGCATATATACCCTACCTGTACATTAGGGAAGTCCACCCTGTTGAGATCATTCAGCATCTGGTTGATCTGTCCGTTATTCTGCAGTACGGCCCTGGCAGCCTGGGCCAGGTGGTTGAGGGAGGTATAGCGACGCAGGGTCTGGGCAAACGCACTGACAGCAGCAATCTGAAACACATAGCAAGCACTGCCTACGGTACACAGCAAATACATTGACGTCAAACAAAACCGAGCTACAAAGACAGAAGTCCTATTTCAGCTTCTCTTTTGGAGTTACATACAGTGGTCTCTCTATTTTAAGACCACCCATGGGGCCAAGAAAATGTGGTCTTATATTACAGGTGGTCATTTAATGCAGAAAATTGCCCTTTGCGATCAAATTAAGCGGTCTTATAATCACAGGTGGTCTTAAAATAGAGGGTTGTAAAATAGAGGGACTACTGTATAAGTACTTGAAATACAGTCGGCCCAAGTTTCTGAGAGATATACGGGAGTAACACATTATCTAGTTACTATATAGCATCCAGCTGTCATCAATATTACCAATGTGTAAAATAACACCACTAAGTTACATCTAGTCACATTCATTAAATCAGATGTGTATTTCCTCAGTTTTATCTACGGCCACTGGAGAAGCAGCATTTACCTTAGTTTTGACCATTCCCTCTGGCAGTCCTGCCGTGGCCCCACGTAACCATCCCTCGAGACTTTTGGCAAAGTTGCGGATAGCTTGTGTCAGTGAGCCTGAAAATTAGCAAGGGGACTGAATTATTCATCTGAACAGAACCTTAAATAAATCGGTCAGCATATGTGTATACATACATGTATAGAACACAATTTCTTTCTGCACAGGTAAACATGTACTGTTGGGTGGGTAGCAACACATACCGATGTTTCATTTTCTTCCTTCCAAACACCTGTATGGGGCTCCTTTTGCAGTTAAAATTCCTACATTATAATGGCCTTTTTTTCCATTGATAAATCTGAATCTAACAGAGGCAAGTTATGCATATTAAGATCACATTTTCTCTGATGAGACACAGTTGCTGATATAATGCCAATGAATTGGACAGCTTGTACAAAGTCTAGTACACTGCCAATAAGACCACACATCATAATGTCACATACTTGGAATTGGTCGGAGGACATCGGGAATAAGGACTTCTACCAGGGCTTGGTAGAAAGCGTAATCGGACTTCCGTACAAACTCCTGAACTGACGCCATCTTGCACATCGTGTGAAGCTTCTCTTTGGGCAGGCGATTTTCTCCCTCATTATCACTAAAAACAAACAAGAAATTCCTTAGCCACTCACAACGGTGTTTGCGTGAGATTCTATGTGCAAATACAGTAGTTGACCCGTTAATACGGACACTCGTTCTGTTTTTTACTAGAGAAGTGTCCTTTTGTGAGAGGCAGCATCACATGCATTCATACATTTCACAGTACTTGCTGCCCAGAATTTGTATCTTTTCTAGAGGGGTGTCCTCTCTATGGAGTGTACCTGAAGCAAGGGACCACTAATGAAACACAGACTGCAGTCACAGAATTCCATTTCTAACAAATGTTCTCCTCTGCTAACACAACTGCCTCAGATTATACTTACTGGTCCTGAACCTCCTCCCCTCCGGTTCTCCAGAACGACTGCCACAATGCCTCAGTGAGGGAAAACTGCAGGTTCACTACTATGTCCAATATAGCCTGGAAAACAGGGAACAAGTACTCGGGACTAAGAAGAACGTTCTCCGAGGTCAGGGTACCTAGATGTGTTGCTATCTTTGACTTTAAAATTGTTACAGTCAAACTTTTATATGAAGACCACCCTTGGGACCAAATGAAAGTGGTCTTTATACACAGGTGGTCTTTGTACACAGGTTACATGCTCGGGACATATGTTACTTTTACACATTATTAAATACTCATAAAGGACACTGCACCTAGCAGTCATTCTCCGTGTTCTAAATGTATGTTTAGAACATGCATTTCTATTTAAATTTGTATCAGCAGCAATATTTTCAGCCAATAACATATACACCTAAGCCACATGTGACAAAGCTCTGACCTCGTCACAATTGCCTGAACGGTAACTTGGTTCAAACATACAGTATGAAACCTCGCATTACAACAACCTCAACGTTAAGACCACCTCGGAACAAAGACCGTTTCAGTACCAAAAGTGAGTTTTCGGTCTCAGAAATGGAACCGCCTCACAACTGCGAGCAGTTTATAACCAAACAGTCCCATGGGTGCTCTCAGTTTTGTAACTTTTTGACTTTATCAAGGTTTCCATAATAACTTGCCTCACAGTGCTCTTTGTACAGCTCCTCAAACTCTGATATGTAGTCCAGGGTGATGCCCTCCGGGAGGGGGTCACTCCCTAGGATGATGGAGCCGAAGTTGGGGATAGCCGCTGAAGCATCTCCCAGGAACTGCTGGTGCTGGGCCTGCTGGCTGTTGGTCTCCGAGTCAATAATCTGGCCATCGGCGCCTATGGTCGGCTTGTATCTGATGGTGAATCAGGAGGTAACAGTGATACAGCCACTAAATGGGGATATATGGGGGCCGGTTGGGGGGTAGCACATTTCCAAAGGTACTTCGTTATATAGTCCTTCGCACAGCGGCCCCTCTTATTAAAGGACACTCTCTAGAAAGGACACAGTCTTTAGAGAGGAAACAATCTGGGCAGGAGTGCCATGAAAACAACTCTCTTGCCAAATGACACTCTCTAATGAGGATAGAATTATTTTGACAGAAGGGGTGGCCATGATAGAGGGACTAATTGCACTTGATGCAGATCTCAAGACATATAATTATACCAATCATTACACCATACATATACCCTATCCTCTGCTATACTGAGTATATCGTGATATACTTGTCATAGGTTAACATTTTCTTCAGTTGGATATCAAGTACTGAGGTAGATATATAGTTAAACTGGCTAAGGTAAGCCATGGTATTACTACTGAACTTCTGCCAAACTCTGCAAGTCAATACAAGCAACAAAATAAATATTTAGCTACTACAGCCATGGTACATCAAAAGAGGTAAATGGATTCATTACATATATATAAGTGTCTACCTTTTGCCTTGGCTCATAGGTGTCTGTCTCATCGCCATTGTCTGGTCATCTGTGAACTGGTTGAGTGAGGACGTCGCCTTGATACGGATACCATAGTAATGGTACTTGGAATTACCCCTGGAAAACAATAACACTTTTTGTTAAAGCCAAAATGTCTGTTAGTGGGAAAGTTATTGTGACTACTTTTATATTATAACAGACTGCCAACCGACTCTTAAGATGTTCTTGCAATGCAGTACCAGTAATAGAGTTATTTGGAACCAAGATATGGCATGCAAAATATGACATACACACTAGCATGACAAGTAGTAAATCAATACACCAATAGCCCCCTGCTGATGATAGAGCTAATGCTGTAACCATTACATATACTACTGGCCACCACCAGCCAATTCTTTCCTGTTGGAGAATTCCAACAGTCAAATGTGTAAGCTTACACTTTGATGTGATACTATACATACCTAGTTCCAAGCCGTCGGGTGCGGAGCCCTAGAAACACGGAGCGGATCAGTTTACCAAAGGAAGCTGGGTTCATGGGGTCGATCTTCTGCTCCTGGCAGTGCCTCAGATAGTGGTTGTACAGAGTGCTACGTGGCAGACTCACCCCCTCCGCCGTCTCATAGTTGTCAATCAACCACTGGACCTGGGGAAAAGCATGACACATCAATTGACAAGCAGGTGTGATGGGGTCATTAGCTATAAAGTGTCGCCAAGCACCACGAACAACCTGTGACGGGACTTTTTTCTGAAATTCATGTTCTTAGAGGTAAAAGGAACACACAAAAGTTTCATGTCAGAAAGGTAAATAAGGAAAACACAGAAAACTGATATTATAAGATTGAAGGAATAAGATTTTTAAGTACAAAATAACTGTTTGTTCTTTTAAGTCCATTTGATTCATGGGTCCTTTGTAATATTTAGAATCTAATTCACAAATGGATTCCAATAATGTCCTGAGTGCATTACTACATGCCGTCATACCTGTAAACCGAGTTTTAAGCAGCCTCTGTTTCTTTTCATAATTCTACTTGAGTTCTAACCCAAAAAGTAAAACTTTTACTTGCTGTTTTCAGAAATTTGTAGAAACTGCTCAATCGGATCATAGGACCGTTAGATACTAGCACAGATTACTAATAATTCACATCACAGTGTAAACAAAAAGCAGAATCACCTAAAACCTCTAGTAGCTGAACAGAAAATACCCAACACCTGATTTGACGTTCAATAATAATAGTAACATAGCCCAGCACCACAGTCAAACAGCCCAACAGCCACAAAACGATCAACACTCAATCAATGTTTTGTGAAGTTTGGTGATCGGTATCTGTAACTTATATATGGGGTTAAAGTTTTTGTGTGGAGAACAGGTAATTCGGTTTAATTTGAAGTGGAACTGCACTGACCAGTGACCACAGGTACCTGAAAGGACTAAATCTTCCATCCCACACCTTACTGTACTGAACTGACTGTAGCTAACCGTAACACCACAATAACGAACACCAGCATGCATGTGGATAAAGATATCCTTTCTTTAATCTTTATAAATAACGAACAAAATCTTTAGTTACCAACTTACAGCTATACACAACTCTTACAAACCGAACATGCATTCTATACACCATACAAAGTCTACGAACTCGATTCAGTTTTATGAGTCTGTCCCCCGCCCACCCCACAAAAAAAAAGAAAGTAGCTGCAGCCACCGATTACTCTTTGACCAATCTGGACTATATGATGAGTGGGTCCAAAGACAACTATGTAGGTACAAAATATGAGGACCCAAGTTTTTGTCTTCTACATTAGAAAAAAAAAAGCATCTAGTTACTATCAAGTTACGTGGTTTACATCATGTACATAACTTATTATCTTCACAGCGTTAAACCACTGAATATCAGTTAAGTACATGTAGGTTATGATAGTGGTCCTAGTTTTAATATGGGAAACCCAATATTTTACCCTTTTCAGAGAATAGGCAAACTTGTGTTTACATCTGTTCACAAAATAATTGTTCAACAACATATCTTTTTTTAAGGTAGGTAATGTATGTAGCCTGCCACCCTGATGTCACAAAGGGTGTTTCCCTTTTATTAGTGACAAATGATAATGTGCCAAATGTAAAGAACTTCTAAATTGAAGGGTTGAACTCATGTGTTGCAGATATTTGCCAATTTAGTCCCTGTTTACTGAATTAATTCCTGTCTGACTAAACTGGTTTCTTGTCCTGTTAACCTGCACAACGAACAGGTAACACATACAATCATACAATAATCAATAATAACTAGCAACAGTCAATCTCTACTCCACATGCTGGGGAAAAGAAAAGGGTATCATTAAACTGATCTCGCCTGAAAGATATATATATGCAAAACAGGTAAAACTCATTCAACTGGGCAAAAAATAGCCTTGACCAATATTAATGTGCGATGAACAAAACAATCAAAGGTAAAAGAATCAGCTGTCTGTGTGTGATCCCCAAACCACTGAATAGTAATCAAGCAATATTATACCACACAGATGAGAGCACTGCGCATCTGCAATGACATTCAACAGGGTTTGGTTTTTCTATAACATTTTGTATAATAGATTACATCATACGCCATTATTTCCTCCTTTTCAAAACAATGACAATTTATCAAAATAAAATAATAAAATATTAATCGTCTAACTGCAATAAGAGCCAAAAATGCTGGAAAAAAAAACAATTTCTACATCTATGTACTAGATGCATGCTATTAATCATAGAGGCATCAGCAAATGACTAGTGTTGGTTTCTATGCGACAGCAGTCAAGGACCAAATACCTCCCAAGTCAAAGAGAAACTTCTACTCGGCATGCACCGGCGATGGGGAAGAAAGCACCAATCACAAATCAATATATGCGGCCTGGCGAAAATGGGCAGGAGCCGCCGAGGAGGGCATGCAAACTATGGCGATAGGAGCCAGGAGTAACAAACAACACTGATTGCCACAACTTACTTCCCGCTGCCAACATTTCACATCAAAATGGGAGTTCCTTTGGGCATCGGTTTCCTAGTGAACGGGAGAAAGTGTGCGGGTGGACAAAGGCTCTGAACCCAAAACAGCCAAGATAATACCTTTCCTGTACTACTAACAATTGGTAGTATAGGTTTTCCATCTTGAGCAACAAATTAAAAACAGCGACTGACTCACATTTCTCAGCCAAGTTAACCTATAACGCCATACGTGAAATTGTGTAAAACAATAACTGCGTAAGCTGTGACAATCTTGGTCGAATAAAAGAAATGCTTTGATGGAAAAAATTAGAAAACTCAAAAAGGCTACGAAAGAGTGACCAATGCCAAAAATATTTTGACAAGATTCAAGCTTGCTAGTGGGGGTGCGAGTGTAAGGCCTTCCAATGCTGAGATACAGGCAGAGACCGGAGCGGGCAGTCCCACTGCTGGTCCATACAGTATGTAGTACGACTGGATCAGGTTAGGGTTATCAGAGATTATTTCACACACCCCAACACTAACGTTAATCTGCTGCCTGTACAGACTAAGGGCTTACGGTAGCTGGTGAGGCTCTGGTGGTGTGGGTCAGTGGATGACCTTCTCCATCCATCGTGTTCCCCTGGACAAGGTACGTATTGCCCTGGTGGGTGAGGATCTGACCCTGAAGACCTCCAACCTGACTGATTGTGCTTCCCATCTGGAACAGATATGCATGGGTACACATTACACCATATACTCATCAATGCTACACGTGCAATAAGATTCAAATATATCCAGTTGAACATATTCTTTACTTGGCTAAAGCCATCGAACGCCAAACGGGGTGTCCTATAAATATCAGGTTACTCCGTACATTGTACATCTAAGACCATCGTTCTTCACACACACATCAGCAGCAACCGAATCACTCATGGGGTAATACTGTCACATTACTGAAACCTGGGGTCACAATTTGGCATTATTTATCATGTTTACACAGACTGGCAAATGAAAATAATCCATTCAGGGTTCTTTTTCTGTATAACTGACAAGCGACTAAAGTGAGTCAAGCAGCACACGAGCGATGAAATGAAGATTTAAAATTGTCACAGGCCAGACTAAACTCAATTTGAAGCAGAACAACTTACTGCTCAGTCAGTGTGTAACTGTTGCTTCCTATACTGACTAGTAGCCGTGTATGATTAATGCATGTATCAGTAGCACATGAGAAATGGACATTCGTTTCCTACCTGCGTCCCAGAGCCTGAGTTTGGGTAGTAGCTGCCTGACACTGGGGTGTACATCGTATGGCCATACTCATAGCCTTGCCTGGAAAAATCCCATAATAACAAATGAACAGAACCCAAGCCTGATAAAACGATAAACCTTAAAACCACACGGTGTGTTCTACTTATAAATACAGTCTACACCGATTATATATCGCATATTATTTTTTTTCTAAATGTAAAGCTTTCAATCTGAGAAAACTTAGAGAATACATTCAGGGATTTCATTAATTAAAAACTTCTGAATAATCATACACTTCACACCAGTAGGCCTATATGGTATATGTTATTATTTTGATATATTTTTAAAGGTACATGACTAAAGTTCATTCAGTTTACATTACAATGCATCAAATTTAAAAGGTTTTACACATGAGCGTGATCACGTTACATACATACTGTCAATAGTACAGTAAGTACCGGGGACTCTGTGGCTTAACAATACACAGGTTTACATTGCACTTGACATTGTATTATATATAGGGAAGTAGCTCAAACTTCCTAAGTTGTGGACATACACATATGGTGTCAGCAAAAAAAAAATAAATAAATAAATAAATAAATAAATAAATAAATGGTGTCAGCACATTTCTTAAAAGTGTCTATATTTGTTGGGTGCATGGAACGGTGTGGGTTGGGAGGATGAGCCTCATATGGCCCTCATTGCTTTCGTTGCTTTGTAAGGAAAGCAATGAGATCCAATGGACCTCAGTGCAATAAGAACCTCAGCAATATGGACCTCATTGCTTTCATTGATGTTTATATTTTACAGCTCTTGCTTTTCATCCTTCTAAGAATGGCATATTCATCAGTTACCATGCTTATGTTGACACCCAATGGGATAATATTTTGACAGAATAAAACAGTCTTCGAGCCGATACCCGATGCCATGACTTGAGCTCAAACGTGTAATGAATTTGTTTTAAGTTATGGAAAATATGTAATAAATGTTTCAAACATAAGTATATATGGCTATCGTGGGTCATGTGTCCTGGTACATAAATTATACATGCTACAACTGAACTTGGTGCAGCAAATATGCTCGAAAATTACTCTGAACAAAGTGTTTAACTTTTGTATAAAAACAAGATAGCAAAGCAACATAACTAAGGTAAGGAAATAGCTTTTAAACAAAAGAGGTGTGCAAAGTAAATGTTGAAAATCGTATGGTATAAGGTGAAGACGTTTCTCTGATATTAATGCAAAGCATGAAGTGTCGTTAAGCCAAGGAATGCCTTGTTGGCGATGCAAGTTTAGTTTTTGCTGTAGTTCTATGCTGCCGGAAAATGAAGGGACTCATGAGAAGTATTTGGCAGTGCAAAGATGTTTGTTAATAAATACATACATGTATGTAGAAGTTAGTACGGGCCTAGCCAAGTAAACAACTAACAACTCAGTAGATTCTCAACTGCACAGTGAACAGTGAATAGTTAACTTCGCAACGTGAAACCACAGATGCCAAATTCAAAGATGGTGAACCAGCCAAACAGTAAAAGCGCTCTGCCAAACCAGGCAGGGATACGGTATATATCTCTAGGAGTTTACTCAGCATAGGCATCCGTGTAGAGCTGTGTGTTACTGTCGTCATACAGACTTGGGTGAGACGCTGAACCGTCTACGTACTGTGGCTGGTAGACTATCTGATTGGACGAGCTGGAACCTTGGTGCAGCTGGACGTTTTCCTGGACCTGCTCGCTGCTGGGATCACCTGAGACTGGAATAAACGCACCAACGAATATAACAAACGTACATTGCGCCGAATTGACATATATATACAATGGGAATTCCCAGTCTTTGCAGTGCTGTTAACAATCATACAGCCACCAACAGTGCACATGGTGTATGACCAGCTTTTGTTGGCCTTGCCAGTTAATAGGATCAAGTCCAACAAGAACTACATGTGTACCAGCAAATTGTTTTAGCTTGACCTACGCACACACTGTGTGGCCTGCAGTGAACCCATAATAAAGGAAAATATTCAAATTAAGAATAAAGTACTACATGTACCCGGTAGAAAGCAACAGGTTTACTTTCATATACTTGTGCTCAATAAAAGCTTGTGTTTCATTGCATTCTGGCCAGACAAAAGCACATGCTACATTATGATGATGTAGTATTTTAACTGCAAAGGTCAAGCTACAATTCTGTCCAATCCGGATCTTGTTTAATCCACAACAGTGTGTTCAAACTTACATATAAGACTACTATTTGTATTAGTTCCCAATATAAACAAAAACTGTTGGTTAGTATGCCACACTGTATCTGAAAACTCTTGTGAACACGCTGAAGTACAAACTGCAACCAATTAGTAATGCCATTACCCTGTATGTATCATGTGTATCATAACCCAGTAATACAACATCTTATCATACTTATAGTCGCTAAGTATCCACACAAAGTAGGAAAGAAAAACCTTGGTACATCTGTCTGGGATAGCCCTGGTAATACTGCTCATCATTATAACCAGCTGAAGTTATTAAAGGCGACATTATTCCAATATTTGTCGGTTTAACAGTGGGATTTTTAACTTTTCTTTGGCAGCACTGCAATTTACCATGATCATCCCTTCTGTTCAATTTACGTACATGTTCTTTAAAACCGCAAAATAACGCACCAGACATACCATAAATACAATACTTAGTAGTTGCAGTGTCTTCCATAAAAGTATCTCTCGACAAACACTGATACAGAGACCAAAAAAGTTTCTCTAGCTGTATCTGTGCCAAATATCACAAAACAAGGCTCAAACTTAACAATCAAGGTCAGATTCATTTAAGGAAATTTATCATATTAAATGCATGTAACATGCCAGCCACCAATTAAGTGTTTTACGTACAGTGATCCCCCTCTAATAGGCATACCCCACTGACAAATCACTCCGTATTTACAAAAACTCTACATTATCGAAAATAAATATATTCACCATACTTGCTGCGGAGTCCTTTCTAGCTGTTCTAGAGTTTCCTTGAAGAGAGGAACCACTGTATATAGATCTATGTAATTATATTCAACACAGCCTTTGCGATCAAGTCGTTTTCCTAACTTACTGGTCACAATGAACTGCTGGCCAGAGTGACCCTGTCCCTGTTGGATGATAGTGGCCGTTTGAGGCTGCGTCTGGACCTGGTGGACTTTGGATTGAGTCGGCGTCGAGTGCTGACTGCTGTCGGACGTCTGCTGGCCCACCCCGTGGGACTGACCGTTATTCTGTAAGGAGTAAGGACGCAAGTAAGAAACTGTCAAATCACAGAGCAAAACCTGCCACAACTGGAGACCTTGAAAATGGTAAACGCTTCCAGGGCTTTGATTCTATGGTGTACTAAAAACTGTACCTATATTATGTAAGCTAATGAATATTCTGACTGGAGGATTTTGTTTTGAAACCAGCTTGCTCAGGCAAATTGATTTGCACATGTATGTATTTTGTCTATTCTTGAGTTCTTCCAAAAGGAAAACAAAGTCAAAATCCATATCTTTAGACGGGGACTTGTGCATAGTGCACCAGACTTTCAAATTCATTATTTGCCACCCGTGAACATTCGACGACATTTGAGGATTCACATTATATGAATTTAGGATCTCCGGCCCCCCCCCCCCCCAATGAACACACACAAAAAAGTACGATGATGCCACAAGATCACAGTGAGATACCACTGACTCTGTTACCTGTTGACCTGAATTCCTGAATGACCAATGTGGCGTAATCCAATCCTGCCACAGATGCCAATATGGCCACATCATTATCCCAACAATTCTACCACTAGCCCCCACTCACTCGGCCCATCTGACCTGGCCAACAGAGACACTTTCGACTTAGCCTTCTTTTCTCGAGACGCTGCCCCGTAACCAGGAAAAACTTTCCCCAATGCCAAGCCAGTATTAATTAGCCAAAACATCTGATGGCCACAGGGAAAAATTTCAGCCACAGAAAATGACGTGGTTAATCAATCATGATCCCTTCTGTGCCGTGAAGTGAGCAAATTTTGATCGGTAACATAGCAACTATCGTTTGCTTCATTTGTGACAGGAACTGGATGCAGTCCACGGTTTCTTAGCAACAGGTGAGTTCTCCTAGGAGAATAAGGGACGAAGTTTATTTAAATCCTCCGCTTGCCCACACAAGTGCTTTCCTTTCATCTTGTGGTAACTAGGCAGCGGGTGACAAGTTCTGGGTCGGTCTGCCCACTTCACCTATCTTTCTGCCGTTAGTCAATAGGCATCAATATTTTTTGCTCAAAGAAAAAAAATTTCATCCAAGACTTTTTACTTAAGCTGATCTGCTAATCACGATCCCTATGTTGCTGTTCATATTGGAGCTACTTAAAATGTTAAAGAGGCAGGGAGTGTATGTCATGTATGTGCATAATTGTAAGACTAGGTTAAAAGGAGAGATAATTATGTAATATGCAAAGGTACAGCCACGCATTGCTCAAGTTAATACTGTACCATTACATGTACTAGATTACTCACCTGCGGGACATGAACGGAGGCTTGATTAATCGCTTGCATATCTGTCACATATGTTTGGGTTGCCATAGCAATGCGCCACTGCCTGCCTTACAACCCCTTCTCTCAAGATCTGGCACGATCTGAAAGAAACAAGTACATATTATACAAATTTAAGTATTGCCACAAACAGTAACAGAGATAGTGAGATACTAACTGTATACCATGCACATTTGTAATACAGTAGAACCGGTCTTGAAAGCCCCAATGCCCATAAATATGTGGTCTCTCAAGACAGGTGTTCTTTGGTGAAGGTTCAATTTTATTGAAATATAGGACCTTCTGCTAGTCCTTCAAGACAGGTGGTCTCTTATGGCAGTCCACGTCTCTCCAGAGAAGTTTCACTGTACTCAAATCAAATCAACATTCACTAACTGGTTAACCATGCTAAGAGCTGGGCCTCAATTCATACATGGTACATCATGCATTCGTGCAAATTTGGCTAACAAATTCACTTGTAACAAAGCGACCACAGGGGTAACAAAGCTTGCAGGTAATTATCTATCACCGGCTGATATTGGAGGTTCCTCTGTCACCATGAGGCAACAGGGCATAAAATACTGGCCTATAAATCACCTCGATCTCTACCGTACCCGGAGGAAATGCTCCATCACGGTCCACTTCAATGTACAGGGGGAGTTATGCCATGACCTCCTTGAGCTTGTCACTTTGATGGGATGGCTCTGGCCTTATAGGAGTGTATCTCCAAGGAAACTGTTTTAACAAAGCAAGGTATCCAAGCAACGGCTATGCAACCAAAGTATGGTTGCCAGGCACGCAGGACTTTTATTAAACATCATTTATCCACCCTCTTACCACTATGGCTGCTTGGCGATTTGGGGTAGGCTGAGGGTGGGGAGCATTTGATCGCATTGGCGCTCAACTACACCACAAAACTGAATCTCCGCAATTATAGGCAAAGAAGAGGCCAGGGGGGATGGAGGGGGTGAGCGAGGTTAATACATTGTGCTTGATCACTTGCTATTTACGTAAAAGTAAATACAATGTAACATTTAAATATATACTGCATGGTGAATATTTAGTATGTGAACGTGACATTCTAAGGTTAAAGGTTGCATCATTCTGAAACCTTATACAGTACACAGTAGTTCCCCTCTAATCATGCCAATAAGCCTAAGGCCCACCTATTTGCCAAGAAACTGTGGCCACATTGTAGAGGTGTCCTTTGGCGAGAGGGAGAAGTAAATACATTTATAGTAGCAGCGGCAAAAAATTTTGTTCAAATTACGGAGAGTGGACTCTGTTGAGAGTGGCCACTAAAAAAGTGACTACAGTGGTCCCCGTGATTTAAGACTGCCCATTCAGCCAGCAAAATATCGTCTTAAATTGAAGGTGGTCATAAAATAGAGTGATATTTATACTGAAAATATACAAGTGGTGTCACTGATATCTGGTCTTAAAATGCAGGGAATTGTTAAATAGAGGGGTCTTAAATTGCAGGGACCACTGTACTCCTATCTTAAAGACAGCGGTTTGACCTAGACATTTAACATGTTTAACAAATGTAGGTAATAACACTACATGACTTAAGTAACAGTAATAAGAAATTGCACACATGTTGCATGTGAGCTAAGGTTTCAAAATATGATTGGACCTTTGATTACCTTGAAAGATTCCTACCACTCAAAATCTGCACTTTCATTGTTAAATGTGGTGCCATTCGACTTGCTTATTATAACAGTAACATTGACGTAACTTGCCACTTTGAAAGATATGACTTTGAAATATAACTTTAGATTGACCTTTCAAGGTCACTGAAGGTCAAGTCTAATGTCTATCACTTGGTTTCCTATTACTGTAGCATGATTAGTATTAGATATTAATATACGACCCAACTCTGCTCCTTTATCATATAAGACTTTAAAA
>JAAUYG010108110.1_pt1 | contig 19551 bp, 12 predicted proteins | sample 7278091 | NCBI WGS metagenome assembly JAAUYG01 (sample SAMN14350201, study PRJNA611818) | marine sediment metagenome | isolation source: surface marine sediment (0.6m) | place: French Polynesia: Moorea | collected 2018-08
GAGAGAGAGAGAGAGAGAGAGAGAGAGAGAGAGAGAGAGAATTCTTACTGTTTTTGTAGGAGCTTTTACAGCGGAGAACTATGGGATCCAGTGTTATCCTCCATTCAGCCCGCCGTTCCCGACTGCATGTCGATACACGGGAGCTGGCACACGGCTCAACGTCGAAAAAGTCCCTGAAATAGCAATTGGTCAAACGTACCGGCAAATTTGAAATGCGTTATTCCATGCGTGTGCAATGTACTGCATGTAATAAACTAAGAAAATCTTTACCTTAAATACATATAACGGGTATATAATATTAATAATAACACGTTCTTGTATAGCACACTCTCTCGTGGCGCTGAGAACATGGAGGAGATATTTATATCAACCATTTTTGATCTGACTGCTGTGCACCGTCTACAAACTAATTTTGTCAATATTTTCTTTTCATAAAGTTAGCATATACGATAAAATTTTGAATTCCTTTGACCTAATTTTAGAAATACTGAATGTATATAGTTTAAAATCTTACGCAAACACTAATGGTGTTGCTCAGCTTCAGAAATACGCGAATCTTTATTTGTTCTCACCAGGTTTACATTACCCTCAACCAGAATGAAAAGGGGCTTAATCACTCTAAGATAAAGCCACGCAGGTGTTGGTCGTATGTGCCACCCATAGTAGTACACTACCGGCCAAAATGGCTGTGATATGCATTTCTACAATTTGGAATAGAAACACTTGTTCCCACAATTCAGTAGTTGTCTGACAAAAAACAACAACAAGAACAACAAGCAAACAAACTCAAATACGGCTAAATCAGGACTCACATAAATTCACTAGCTTGTTTTAAATGTTTTACCACTCAGATACATTTTCAGCCTGTTTTTTAAATGAAAAGAATACCAATTGTGTACGTTTGTGACAAACGTTTGGCCCATAGTCTATGTATAGTAAGAAATGCGGTGAAAATGCAGCGCCAAATGTTTTCCCACAGGCCTCCCCTCTCGACTGAAGAAAAGCACCATACCCGTGACAGTATTTTCAAATTCAACGGAAAACAAGGTGTTGTTACATGTGTAACCGGGTGTGCTATAATTTTTTTGCCACAGTGTATCTGTCAGAATGTTCACCTTTTTCCTTGGTTAATCTTAAGATATTTACCTACATGTCGGATTAAGTATTTGTACTATTGTATTTGTTACCCTAATATCTGCCATAAAGAATTAAGCCTTGCGTTTGTGTAAGCATGTTCAACTGAAGCCAGCGGTATTACTCCTATAAATAAAAAGCGGGTTCGTCTGCTCATTACTACAGTGCGTATATTCACGCCGCAGGCGTTCTGACCAGCGATGCTGACCAGATGTGATTGTATCGTGTATCCAATGTTTGATTGTAATTCTGTATCGTGAATACGTACTCCTCGTAACTGTTTTCATCTATTTAGAACGTAGATATAAATCAAATCGTAGGCATTCCCAGTGCATTAGGCTGTTCTAAATTCATACTATTTGTCTAGATGTACATGTCAGTAGTAACGGCAAGTACTTACTCGCAGTATTGGTCCAACTCCGAACGTGTCGACCAGTAGTCCTTATACTCGAAGTCTTCCAGACAACGCCCATGCCCCGCTTCATTGCAATCGGCTGCCGCTAGACTCACTTTGGTGGCAAAAAGCAAGGCTTTATAGTCACACTACTGCTGCTGCTGCTTCTCCTCCTCTTCCTCCTCCTCCTCCTCCACCTCTTACTAATACTACTGCTGCTGCTGCTGCTGCTGCTGCTACTACTACTACTACTACTACTACTACTACTACTACTACTACTACTACTACTACTACTACTACTAGTGCCGCTGCTGCTGCTGCTAATACTGCTGCTATTACTATAACCACCGCCACCACCATCGCTACAGTCAATGGTATACTCTTTTAAAGAGACGCCCGTCCGTTCAAAGGACTGATGGTGCTAGCTTTTGGCAAAAAAGGGTCTTCTCCATAGTCATTAAGATATCTGTTTCTATTTAATTAGAAACATGAACAACAACGAACCCATTCAAGTAATTTATGGCCATTGAAATCGTAAACTGGCACCTCCCCCACGTTATTTGTTGTTGTTTACAAGCCCAGGTCTGTCCATTTCACAGTCCTGTAAGTCTCCTTGGTTTCCCACAATTTAGGCCACACCAAATGATACCCTAGGTGGACCGATTCGCCCCCTCTTGAAATAGCAAGCTATATTTACCGAATATAGTAACGGAAACTGATATGGGTATTAATGCTGTGCTACTTGGCCGTTTTCTCATGGAGCTGGTGGTGTTTCTCTTGTACCCCACAATGCCCACTGCTGCAGAACACATGAAATCTTCCTCGAGTTTAGCATCGTAAATCAGACTCGGTTACGCCTTAAATTTAGGTCTTATAGTTTCCTGTTGTGCTGACCTGATCAGTGGATATTCGCTCGCCATTCCGGGTTCCTGAGCCGTTCCAGAGTCCATATTTAACACTACGTCACACTTCCGGTTTGTGCCCTACCACAGTTCCTCTGAATGTTGAATGTTTGAACATGTTCTTCTGTGTGTGTTATATTAACCAATGACGTTTCCATCTACTCTCCTGTCGTCATGAGTGTTCATAAATATCACAAAATTTTTTAACTAGATAAAGCATTAAAAGACTATGATGATAAGATGTTGAACACAGAGTTTTATTTCACATCTTTTTTATTGCTCAGTGCATATAGGCAGGATTCTAACAACGTCGTTACATTTCACATGCAATTCATTTTCAAAAGTATATAACCCAAGATTCTTCGTTTCATCCATCAAATTTCACACCTCCAGTAAGCTGCTTATAAATAGTTCATTTAGGTGAAATATATATCAGGTTAAACATTTTGTTTCAGCAAAGTAGCAAATTAGCTCTGTATATACTAAATCGCATATGATATATTAATATATATACATGTAATATAAATACTTATCTTGTGGCGCAATTTATATATATCTTTGTTCACACCGATACCAAGCATACATACACACTATAACACAATATGGTCCAAACAGCATCTATCCAATGACAGAGGCTAACAAATCTGCATCTAGTATCAATCATTCCCCAATTCGCACACCCGAGTTCTCACAAAGTGACACATATACCGGTATGTGACAATAATAATTTAAATTAAATAAACATAAGGCCATATACTTTACCGATACTCCAGACGCTGAACCGGGGACTGTACGTATTTTCTTATAGATAGAATTTCAAACAAAGGCTGAGAAAAATAATGATATGTGTGTGCGTTTTCTTCCTAGCGACAGACCCTGTGGTCGGTATATTCTGGATGCGCTTTAGCCGCACTAATAACTTAAATGCTTTCAACACTTTGGATATAGCGCCATATAAATGCTATAAATAAAAGTAAAAGATAGATCCAGAACTACTTCGATAGATGCCGAAAAAAAATCAAATAAGGTTCTGCTGCATAGCTATAAACTTGCTAGTTTCTTTCTTTCCCACAGCTGTCCTAAACATGCACAAAATTCACATACAACTGCATGACTATGTGTATACGTTATGTTTCCACACAATGTAGAAATGCATTCGCAGATTTTCAATATTAACCTGATATCGGTAGAACACGACATGCCGATTACACTCATTTCACTGGCGGTTTTAAGTTACTGCATGCATGTATGAATTCAAATAGCTTTTCAGACTAAACCTGTTACGCAATAATGCTGTCATTCTTTGACGAAATGCCAAAGCCTTTTTAACTGTATTAATGCTGTTCCTGACTTCCTATTAGTAACTTCCATTTGATATATATAATATCTAAACGAATTACCAACATAAATCAATTCACAAGTACATACATATCACACCAAAAAAGTAAAAGTATAAACCATCATTTCCAAAGCAAAAAAAAAGCACATACACGGTCGCCACCGATTGCTCTGAATTCCAAACTTGCGGAATATCCATAATGCTGAAGAGCCATAAACATGTACATCTCGACTTAACAGCACAAAATGAAGAGCACCAATAAGCGAGATTCTAAACTATCCTATGCGACATGAAATTACTGGAATAAAGTAGTGAATACAGTAACATATTGTAAATACGTGTAAACATAGCATAAGCTATATCATGCTCCAGGCAAAAGACGTATACAGTAACACAAATACATTTCCTCTTTTGTATTTCCTCCTTTACATCTTGCACAAATTGCAGATTCACAAGCCTGAAGAACATTGTAACAGCGATATACACCACTGACATGTCATCTTTATTTTCAGATCTTAGTTTATTGTCGCAGGTAAGACACTTATACCTCTATACGGCTCCGTGTAGAAATGAACATTAAATAAAAATATAAATCTTGCTATATTTGATCGAATTGCGATATAATCGGTTCACAATATCAAAATAGGTCGTTCTCTATAGTTGTATAAATGTCAGTACTGAAGACAGATATATTTCTCAATGTAACCCCTGTTAATGTCTGTCATGTGATAATTTAATGACGAAACAGCAATTCGTGGAATGCCGGACTCTACAAAAAATAGCATTGAATTTTTACCAACAGACATGTCTGTATTTCTTATCAACTTGGCCATCACCAGTGTATATATATGACCTTTGTACATCACCTTTGTATAAGTAAATCACCTTCGGGAAAGGTCTGCAGAAGGAACTCCGAGACGCATTCTCCGGACGGCGATTCGTCAAAATGCGAAAAAAGACTGCTATTGTCAGCCAAAAAGGACCCAGTGGGCGATAATGTAGAGCTCATCGACGCCGACGAGAAGAAGCAGTACCTCCCAAAGACAGTCGCGCCACCTGCAATAAAACAAAGAAACCCATTTATACTGTACTGTTTTTCCGATGGCAGTATGTATTATAAACCCGACATACTGTACGTAGGTACCACTTCAACAATAATGACATTCGCTTCACCATAGAGACTGTCTTGTCCACGTGTTTTTACAAATGGGTCACGCGAACTATGCAGACGGGTAAATCAAACTTCAATGAAAACTACAGGCGCTGCCTTTGTGTGCTCTTCTCTGTACCACAGAAAGTTAGCATTTACTTCAGTAGTTTTTCAGGAACTAGACTCTATGCATAAGGCAAATCATTGGGAAGAGTGTCCAGCGAAAACTCCGTACATAGCAAAATCTTGTACTCCAGCAAAAGCCAAAACCGAGGGTGATCAAGTTTTGCATCGGAATTCGGTTTTTTGTTACCTATATGTGTATATGTATTTAAAATATATAGTTCTTGGCTTACTTAGGTAATTGAGTTTTAGACAAGCAAATTATAGGGATTGAATTAGGTGAAATATGCTGTCAGTATACAGTGACCTACCCTGGCCCTAGTCTTGGTGCGGTAGCGTTTACTGGCGTCGATAACGGGTTCCCGCTTTCCGTCGTACACTATGGTGGTAACACTGTATAACGTGTCGGGCTCCACGGCGGTGCTCAGGATCACCGAACCATCCCCGTGAAATTCTGGATCTGTGACTGCTGCCTCCCTCTTCTCTGGATAGGCAAACAAGACCTGAAATCGAAAAAGGGACACTGAAGAAATATTTGAAACTTACAATGAATTTATCTGAAACACTAGTAGGTTCCCTTGATTAAGCATGTAACTACAGAGTTCAGCATACACACCAACACAGACACAGACCTAAAATGAAATATCATGGCTCTAAATATTATAGTGCCAATGAAAGAACCATAGCATGATATTACTTATACATTCTAAATAGTCAATATGGATTTCTAAATAGTGACATCGATTCAAACATTGTATTATTATTTTGGGGCAATAATTAGTGAATTGAGGCTGTGTCTTACCGAAGGATCCTTCTCCGCCCAGTATACGATACGAAATTTACACTGTGGGCAGGACTGGCCTATGTCACCCCTCAGTTTCACCGACAGCTGAGTCGCTCCGGGCTCCACGGATTCGATGTACCCCTGAGTATTATCGCTCGCATCGTATCGTTCCAGCTCCTCCAGAAGGGATTTAAGATGATCCAGAATTTGAACCCCGGGCCTACTTTGGGATGATCCAGTCTTCTGGGATTTGGGCGGAGTGTCTGCACCGAATGACGAATATTTACCTCCTTCGTTGAGCTGCCTTTGTGCTTTAGGCGGTACTTCGCCGCGTGCGGTCAAATCCAGTTCCGCTTCCGGTGATCCTTGCGCACGTGCAGATCCTGAATGTCGTCCACTCTTGGTGTCTTTGGGTGGAGGAGGGATATCTCGATTAATCTTTTTCAGCTCCCGTAGCAGGTCATCCAGAGAATCCAGAATCTCCTCCTCATTGTCCCCTCGTGTAGGAGATGCTGACGTCACGGCAATCGCAACAAGGGCGACAATTCCGAATAAATGCATCTTCATTTTCTGTTTTAGTCTGAAATGAAAACAAAACAAAACATTATGTTTCAAATATTTTAATGTCCTGCTCAGGCTAATTTGGAGTTTTGCGAGACTTTGGTACGAAATTTACACGGACACAAATTGTATCATATATCCGATATCAAGGAATACATTTTGCTGCACCGTCTCCCCCCCCAAGAAAAAAAATAAATATATAAATAAAAAAAAATAAATAATGTACAAACTTAAATGTTTGTAAATGATATAAGTTTTCAAGGGGGTGAAATATGGACCTACCAGCTTACAGCAATAGAAAGCACAACGCACAACATTTCTTGAAGTGTTGCCTGTGAGAAATAATGTGATGTTTGTTTACCGTTGTCAGTTGCCTTACAACTTTATAGCAGTCTCCAGTTACTATAAATACACCCTATGAATCACTGGGCCACGTTGTCTGTGTTTACTACAAGAAAAAAACCCACTAGAAATCGATACAAGACTACCCTGGGTGATATGATCAACACGGTAATTCCTGATGACCACTGAGGCTAAAATTGTGATATAGCTGGGCCCAGCATTCCCAAAGTTACACAAAAAACACGTAGGTCACTCATCACTTCACACTTAAAATCACATCAACCCTTTTTGTCTTGAAACCAGGCACATGTTTCTTTTAGAAGAATATGAAGTCTACTGGGGGAACAAATGGTCACCAATGCCATTGTAAATCATTGTCGTGTGATAGATAGTGGCTAGGGTACGGCTGAGAGATATTTCACGATACTGTGCCCCGATGACCATCGTGTCCATATAGCGTGTCGGAATGTGAAGGATTCCCCTTTACTGTTGACCGATACTGTTATTATGTACAGCAGGCTGGGGGTTGAACTTGTTTATAGACTGCAGCGTACGTACAGAGCCTGCAGCCGGACTCTGTAACCTAGTGTGCCCCGCCAGTACACGAAGTTCTCTTTGCATCATAGAAATGTACAGATGTTATCTCCCAGCCAGTAACATCACCCTTGATAGCAGCGAGCATGTAAATAACAGGCACTGTAAGCACGTATACCCCCCAATCAGTACATAATAGTTTCCTTTGCTTACAGAGCCCATGTTGTCCTACTTGTTACTAGACAGGAACATTCCTACAAACAAGCATGTGCTTTTGCCTTTTGACAGACAGGAGGCTTCTTAGAAAGTTAGAGAATATTAGAGGAAGGTAGCGTATGGCATGTTTCTGTTAGTACAGTAGAACCCCGGCAAAAGACACACACCCCTCCTCCTCGGAAACAAGACCACGCTACAATTAAGTCCACTTGTTGCTTAACCAAAAGTTATATAGCCATGCTACATGTATTTTGTTTAGAAGCCGCAAGGATGGCTGGATGAGTGAGAGAGAGTGTTAATTTTAAATTTACGTTTGCCTCATACTAAGTAACACGAACTATTACCAAGATCTACCTCAATGCAAAAAGCATCGAGGTATTCTTTAAGGTTTTATTAATGTTACGCGAAGTCCTTATCGTGTTTTTTCTAGTTTATGGGACCAGCAAGACATGTGGTTCCTACAGAGTATAATATACCCCATCCTACCCCACACAGAGTATAATATACCCCATCCTACCCCACACAGAGTATAATATATCCCATCCTACCCCACACAGAGTATAATATACCCCATCCTACCCCACACCTAGTCATTTCATGGTATCCGCCCTGGTGTCTTCAACACTGCCGCCAAAGAAATAAAGCCTAGAGCACCTTTACAATTCAATTTTAATACCTCTTGTAATTCACGGAAACGTTCAGTTTCGCAAAACGAGTGTTGACCCAGTCTCCGCTGGAGCGCCCCAAGCTACACCATACAGGTGGCCAGGCAACGGGACGTTGACCTGGGGATTCCCCTGGCTTTCACACAAATTTGTCACCGATATGACACGCGGATAACCAAACATGGTACATCCCGTTTTTACAACCCGAGATTTCTACTGAATCCGTTCTTCTGGCTGCGCTTCCCCAAACAATGCTTCATCGACCTTTAATATCGACCGAGACTTTACAGTGGGCTAGTTCAGGTGACCAGATGCATCCAGGCAAAGCGATTACATGTAGGCCATTGAAAGTTACTTGATACGGACTTCCGCTGTTCATATCAAATACGCATAATGTATTTCATCCTATACACTGCATGCTTCCAAATATGTCTCGTGCAAATATTTTTCACTGCCCATTTTTTATTATTTCTTTCTTTATTTTTTTTAGGGGGTGGGGGACTTTACTTTTTTATCTGCGTTAAATAGTGTCTACAAGATTTTGCCTGATATCTCTCCTAACTTACAAACGACTCCAAACGAGTCCAAGCAGTTTTATGTACCGGTAATTCGCATTACTTTTTAAATGTCTCAAATAAATATCTTCCCGCTTGGAAATATTATTTTGCACATATTTATTATTATTATGTACGGATCATCTCTGCAGGATTTGGTAATTAGTGAAATCACGTCTTCATAATTCTGCAGACACGAGGATTTGATTTTTTTGTACTTTTTTTTTTTTTGCTGACGAAATAGCACAAACTAACGCGACACCATTCCAAAACGTTCCTTTTCTATGAAGCGAGACTCAAATAATAACTTCCTTCCGCAATAAAAAATAATATAATTGGGCATTTGACAGTACAGGGCTACACCCCAAAACAAATGCTAAAGCTGTTCATCTTTTAAAATAGCCATGTCACTGCGCTTCTAAAGCCAACCCGGTTTCCTCGATTCCAAGTAAAGCTGCAAACATCCACCCTACTTCCTGTTTCTTTTAACCAGTTAAAGCTACAGACATTTCAAAGCTTGCCATTTGATATAAAACAGTTTTGCTGCAGAATGCGTCCCCTCCCTTTATTCAAACTTTCCACTTATTAAATCTTCCCCAACAGAACAGATGCCTGTCCTCCGTTTAAGAAATTTGAACGGCGAAAATAAGCTATTTTTTATTGTTTTTATATAAAAGATGTTGATTGTGCATAATTTCAGCTTTCCAATCGAATAATCTTCAACTTTAAGTAATAACTTACCTCTTTACGCAGTGAACACGTTTGTGTTTAATGCCCGAACAAACGTTTACTTTCACCCATGCTTTTCTATTTACACATCACTTTGACTTTCTGTACATATCATAATGTGTTTTTATCTTAGTTCTCCTCCATACAATGGAGAATTCATACGGTTATTAAAGTACGTTGTTACTTCCCGGACCTCTCGACAAGATGATCGCTGTACCAGAAAAAAATAGAAATGCATCTCCTTGCAGGAGTCTACTTACCGTGTCGAACGCCTTGTGGAGGTCTAATTGCGCTGTGTGTACCGCGGGTGGTGTTCTTTTCTCGCTGTCTGGCCTAGGGGTTGTCTGCCGAACGCCAAAGCAACGGGGCTCTTTATAGGCCGCGTTGACATCCCCGCAAAGGAAAACCCAGCATATTTTTCGTTCGAGCGTGAAAGAGGCAACCACAACTCACGCGTCATTTTTTTTTTCTTTTTTTTTTTGTGAGCTGACGGCAGAAAACCATGAATATAAAATCTCAATCTGTACCCGGAACGGAACTGCATGGACAGTATGGGTTTACTTATAACCGCAGTTAAATAACCAAAGCCACGAATCAATATAGTCAGAGGTATTTCCTTATATTCACCTTCTATGTGGAAATCGCCGTTTTAGAGGGTCGGGTCACTGGGGATAAAATTTAAAATATACATTACACATGTAAATTAAAATCATATCACATCCATGTGTGTGAAGCAGCACACCATTGTGAACAATACAGTGACTAATTTATGAGTCTTTAAAATCTGCCGGAAGATCCAAAATAACTCCTGGAAAATATAGACAGGTCAAAAATATTTTAAAGTAGCACGGAAATGATTAAACATTTGGGTTTGGGACTTCATAGATTTAGCCATATCAAAGCGTATTAACGGCATAAGTTTTAACTTGAATAATTATATTGTAACTGTCATTTCCTTTAATTTAACCCTTGCATTGTTTTTCCTTTTTCTTGTAATTGATTTCCTCCTGTACAACATAAGAAACCACCACACTGTGGAGCACACTAAAGCGACGAAAACATCCACAAACATAACCCAGGGTTATTCTGTAACGTTTCGAGCGCCTGCTCCATTGTGTCCTAATATTGTAACATAACCCGCCTGATCCTACGCTGTTAATCAGAATGGTTACACTAATGCCTGCTAGAGAATCTCTCATTTGTCTCACACAATGATTTGATATATTGCCTAAATATTTACTCGTCACAATTTGCAGTGGATTAAGACAGTATTGAATTAGCAGTGCTTGAAATAAAGTTGTCCTGTTGTCACGGTATAAAGTAAAGGGGTAGAAGATATCGCAGTGGATCGGATACAATAAAAGTGTGAAAGAAAACTTACATTTGTTCTTGGTACTAGAATGTGAACTTACAAAGAAACGTTCATCAATCAAACCCACAGCACTACAATGCTGGCTAGTTTATGTAAAATTGTATCTAATCAATAGGGCATGTACAGCACCTGACTGATAACACAGAACACTTTTAAACTTTATTAACGGGGTTCTTAAACAAGCAACAATTGCTTATTAATGATCACCTGTAACAGTGCTCTCTGTGGCAGCGGACGCCTGGGAGTAATGATTGTCACAAATTTCTATGGATGGATAAATCTTCTAGCCTTCTAGACTCAGCTATATAGATTTGAACACATTTAAAGACACCTTGTAATATATTAACAGGTTTACCCACATGAATTGAACCATAAAGTACAAGATTGTGAAATGCAAGTGCGTCCTGATAACTAATTCTTAAGTGCAGGATGGTTTTGCATAGGTGTGTTGAAGCTTCACGGACCTTCGCTAGAAGTGTTACACGGGTTAAAAATTAAAGAAGCTGACTGAGGAAAATACTCAACAAAGAAAAGTAGTACGAACAAACGGGAAAACTAGTTAATACACTATTTATAATACTCATATATTATCGTACATTCCTGCAAATCAGTTTGTTGGAGTTGGGAGTTAATTCTGTTTACGGGAATGAACAATTCTTGCAACACAGTGCACATGCTCCGTACGAGCCAGAGAAATGTGTCTTAGTAGTGGTTGGTGTTCCGTTGGCCATTGCAACTTCATATTCGACGTAAAGCTTGGACCACATGCAAAGCTCGGACCACATGCCCCCGATAATGCCCACAGCCCCCGCTACCCAAGTAAACGACCATAATGTACAGTAAGTAATTTTATTAACTTATGATGTAACTACACTGAAGGCCTGTCAACTAGAACGCCAACTCACCCTCACACCCCGTCGCCGGGATATTTCTGCAGTGCAAGTACAACGCGTAGGCCATGTGTTCTCTGAGTACACCCGTACGTATATATCAAAGTTATCACTTCTTGCCCTCGCATGCAAAAATGTAGTAAGGAGGATATAGGTTGACAATCAGCCTCTCCGGGTGATATTGACATACAGTTAGGGCAGACTCCTGTGTGCGAAAAATTCATACACTTTTGTGAGATGTTCAATTAATCTGCTTTTCAGGTCAGTTTCCTATACAGGGTTGGATCCAACGCACAAGGCAATTTTTTAATGTTATTTACCTGTATAACTTTCTTTTTTTCTGAAGCAGCGGTCCTATTAAAACAAGGTTGTATTAAATCAATGCATTAGACGAAGTCAATAAGCAGATTTCAGTTTACTATATGGAGCTTATAAAGCACATCGGCACTCATTGTGTGATCCCAATTTTAGGTGTTTCCAGTTGCTTCGTTTTCTTGTGCTGGGTCAGATTCTGGTGTGAGGACACTGGGTGTAGTTGTCTCCTTGTAGTGCTAAGATAGATATACACGTAGGTCGGATCATCCGATACATCCCTTCGGTTGCGCAGATATGCATCAGTGCAGCTGCCGGGAATTGCATTCCAGCTGTATATTTCCTGTATTATCGCCCAGTTGCTAATACTGGGGCGCAAGTTTCTAGAAGAAAGTTGAACTGCACTAATGATCTTAAACATGAAAAAGACAACGGGTGCCAAGGTGATTAATGAACTTGGTCAGTTTCTCTATTTTTATTAAGAATTTTTCCAGAAGCAGGATATTTTCTTGTAGTTTCTGGTGCCAGCGACTGAAAAGTGCCGCGTTCTCAATTCTTAGGTCGTCGATGTCCCACAGATAACTTTTTCTGTAGTACCTAGTATGACCGGAACAAAATCGGGTTTGATCGGACTTTATCGTGAGTTTTTTTTTTATTGTCAGTAGTGGCAAGCCACATGAATTATATTGTGTAGTGAAAGAGTAGCTGAAACAGTATTATCATGACTTGTGGTTCTGGTGAGATAGGAGAAGCCTACAAAGGACAAACATTATTTACCTTGGGATTGTAGTTCAACAATAACATTTGTACAGAGTTATGTTACATGTATTTAATCCTTACGGACACGATGGGGATGGGGTGAGCGGAATGATCGGCGATGGCGAGTTTGCTGCTGCTTGAGTAATGCATATCTGCTCACCCGACGGAATGCATAAAATACGAAACATCATCATCATCATCATCTTCATCATCATCATCATCATCATCATCATCATCATCAGCAGCAGCAGCAGCAGCAGCAGCAGCAACAACAACAGCAGCAGCAGCAAACACTTAGCCGTAGTATTAATAGTAGCAGTGATAGTAGTAGTATTCGTAAGTAGTAGTAGTAGTAGTAGCAGTAGTAGTAGTAGTAGTAGTAGTAGTAGTAGTAGTAGTAGTAGTAGTAGTAGTAGTAGTAGTAGTAGTAGTTGCAACCACAGTAGTAGTATGACGAGGAAAACGAGAGCGAGAAGAAAAAGCAAAAGGGGAAGAATTTGCTATTTATTTGTAAAATAATTTAATTATGTCTAGGCATGGAAAGAGTTGCTGCACTGATTCCCTTACCTGTACATGTCATGTTTCCAGTGTCAAAGTCACAGAGTAAAGTATAGCCTGGGTTACACATCTGACAGGTGTCCGGCCCGTCTTTACATGATGCACAACCTCTTAGCGTGCACTCTGCAAAATACACAGAGAGACAGCACCCAGGAAGTCATTTTTCTGGCCTTTTAAATCCAATCACCCATAATGATACATCACATTAACAAAACGCGATTTAATTTGCCAATGTCGAAAAAAGTCATTGGGTAATGGTAATACCAGCATTTTTTTGCACTAGCCATTTTGAATAAAAAAACTTACCCCGTCAACACGTTGAATGGCTATATTACACGCAATAAATTTGGACACACACATTCGGGCACACACGGTCTGCTTATTGCTATCTGTCACGGAACCACAGTCTGGCTAGGCTCTCAAAATGACTCTTTACCGGCACACGGTCTGCTCATTGCTATCTGTCACGGAAAAATAATCTAGCTAGGCTCTCAAAATGACACTTACCGGTACACACGGTCTGCTCATTGCTATCTGTCACGGAAGCACAGCCTGGCTAGGTTCTCAAAATGACACTTTACCGGCACACACGGTCTGCTTATTGCTATCTGTCACGGAACCACAGCCTGGCTAGGCTCTCAAAATGACACTTTACCGGTACACACGGTCTGCTCATTGCTATCTGTCACGGAACCATAGTCTGGCTAGGCTCTCAAAATGACACTTACCGACACACGCGGTCTGCTCATAGCTATCTGTCACGGAGCCATACCCTTGCTTGCACCACTGGCAGCGGGAAATGTCGTTCGAACAAACTCCACAGTTAGAAATCGCACATGCTGGAATAAGACGGTTACAGCCAGTGACACACTGCTCAAACAGAGTAAGAGGCTACTCTACATGCTCTGTGTCTGATAGAGTTACGAAAGGTAAAGGGATAGAAGCAACGGAAGATCAACAAGGGTTCCATGAATTTTTGCACTATGCTGGGTGACAAATATCAACCGCTACCAGTACACATACACCCATGAGAGCGTCCATGCCAACAACTCCTTCTGTATATTGTCAATCAAGCCCTCAGGTTCCCTCTTCCTTTTCCTCTAGCATATATTTTAGACATGTAATAAATAAGTAAGTAAACAATTACAAGCGAACTGTTGGGAACGTTTGTGTCACATGTAGATACAACTACTTAGAAATCTAGTAGGATAATATTTAGGTATCAATGTGGTGTTCAAATATGCACCCAATGACCCAAAAATTACTTGTAATCACCGGAGATCGGTCCGAATTAATCCCATGTATCAGACACGGAGGCGAAAACTATTTGTTACTAAAGTTATTAAATTATTTTAATGATTTAGTTTAGAAATAAACCCACTATTACATTTTCCTATGATACGGACAAGATAATCCCCAGAAGGTTAAAGGTCACCAGTAGATTTAACATAGAAAAAGATGAAGACCATGTGATAAGACAATGTTAAAGGTTGGTGTCTCACACACGGGGCTCAGGATTCGCACCATTTATTGCAGTATCGGCACGACACTGTGGGTTCAAATGGTTACCTTGACATGATCCGTTCACTTTAGTGTAACCTTGCTCGCAGTAGTCACACTGTAGCCCGAAGCCAGATTCATAGCATTTTCCACATCCAGTCGGGCATTCTGAAACATAGAGTCTCAGTGTAACGAGGGAGAAGTGGGGGAAGGATTACGTTCGGCATCTTGTGTGGTTGGGTTGACATGGTAGCCGTTGGATGCGACATGGCATTCATATTCCATGTCCATGTTGCAGGACTCACAGTTCGGTCTGCACGCTAGCGACAGGAAGAGAATAAAGCAAAACAATAACGTAAAGGGGCACGAAAGGGGTGGGGTGGGGTGGGGTGCAGACTTAACTCTTTGTGCACGTATGTCGCAGATAAAGTCCCAGAAAGAACCCTGAAAAAAATAAAGGCAAAATTAAAGAAACGTTATTTATTTCCCTGTTGTTCCTTTTCTTCTTCTTCTTCTTCTTCTTCTTCTTCTTCTTCTTCTTCTTCTTCTTCTTCTTCTTCTTCTTCTTCTCTTTGGTAGCAGTAGTAGTAGTAATACTACGCGAATAGACAGCAGTAGTACCTGTTGTTATTAGTAGTAATAATAGTTGTAGTGATAGTAATAATAATGGGGTAGTGTTTCGAAGACGAGAGTGCGTAGAATTCGCAATTGAATAAGTTCCTAGTACATTTGCACTTTCTGACCATCTTTTGGAAAATGAGATGTGAATCGAAGCCTAGCCACTTACCCGTGCAAGTTTTGTTTTGAAGGAAGAATCCGTCAACACACCACCAACAGACTTTGTTTCCTGTGTCATAATCTGTCCCACACTCTTGGCATCCCGGGATGAGTGTTTTGCATTCTGAATAAAACGATATATATATACATAGGAATATAAAATTTCTGGATGCAGTTAATAATTCAATCTCAGTCGTAACAAAATAGAACCTACCAGCACCTCATACCACAAGTAATTACAGTGGTATTGACATACCCTAACATAGAAACTAGACTTTAAAAAGGGGACATACAAACTCATAGCCCGATTGACCTTTCCTTTCCTTATCAATTATTATTTTATTTTTTTTTTTTTTTTTTTTTGGGGGGGGGTGCACCCAAATCTGAAGGTGCAACTGAGACTCAACATATATATAAATCCTGCTATTTGTCTGTCAGTAACAAATTCTAAACTATTATCCTTTTTTACTGTACGTGTTTTTGTCTTACTGACATCCAGTTTCACATTAACACTTTCACTTTAGCTGGAGCCCACATCCTATTCTAAGCTTTGTCTTCCTGCTTATGTTTCGCCAAACGGAAGCCTCCCTACCCCAAACCCGCTGCCCGATAAAAAAAGAGATGCTTGGTGTTTTTAAAAGATCCTTTATTTGTTTGCAAAGTATACACATTTCAAACCGCTCAGGCAAGTAAATAATATAAAGTTGTTGAATATATGGCTCAAAGTGATATTGGATGTCTAAAAGGTCAAATAAAATCATGATCATGGTGCACATTCCATAAATGCAACTTCCAATATTGTACAATCATTACATGCTTCTTTTACACAGCATGTGCTTCATTTGTGAAGCACATGCTGTGCTTCACAAATGTTCATTCCCTTAGAGAGCTTTACTTTGACCTTCAGGGTCGATCAAACTGAATATATATAGTGGTATGTATGAACTCTCCAAATAGCATCTTAAGAGTAACACTACTTCCACAAAAGCTTAATGCATCAGTATCTTTGAATTTTCCTTCTAATGTCATAGCTATGTCAATCACTCAATCCATCCACCCATAGTTCTATTAATCACTCAATCCATCCACCCATAGTTCTATCAATCACCCAATCCCACCAATCACCCAATCCCACCACCCATAGTTCTATCAATCACACATCCATCCACACATAATTCTATCAATCACTCAATCCATCCATCCATAGTTTTATCAATCACTCAATCCATCCACCCATAGTTATATAAATCACTCAACCCATCCACCATAGTTCCATCAATCACTCAATCCATCCAACCATAGTTCACTAGCATTAAAATAGGTTGCCCTTTTAATGCGAATTTACAAATCGTGTCTGAAACTCCAGAACTAATTTCAAAGGGTTAGCTATTGCACAATTGATTTTGTTGGAATAGAAAAGGTGCGGTTAACCCAATGTATTTGCAATATGGAACATGTAGCGTCAGCGCGCTTTGGCACGAGTGAAGCTCACGTGATGGTATGTTGGACATCGAATGAATAGTGAACCAATGAATATCATTATGATTGGGTTTGGAACATATTTTACCCCTATATTGTCAGGTGTAGAAGTGTGTCATACCAGTCAGATCAGTCTGTGGTTTTTCTCCAATTATTATTATCTGATAATAATAGTAGGTTTTTCATATTTAACCGAATTCGTTGAAATCAACCAGCGTTGCTGACGTGCTCTCAGTGACATCTTAACATGAATGGTTACTGATGTCAAAAAGGAGATGAAAACAACAGTATAAGCTAGCCTAACGTCCACTGTGTGTCATCTGATCCCAGCCTATCTGTATTAGGGTTACTTACCAACACACGTGCCATTGTCAAAGACATAGCCCCACCAATCACACCAGTCACACGCAGTGTCTTCACAGGCTGCACAGTAATCATCACAACCTGACAACATAACAAGTAAGTGTGGTAGCACACTAAATTCACAACCTGGTAGCAACGTTCACTTGATTCAAGCAGTCTAAAATCTAATGCTCGACAATGTCCACAATCTAACAGTAGACACTCAGATATTTATTTCTAGCTAAAGACATGCAATAAAGTTGTTGATGAATTTAAATAATCTCAGAGTTCTGATAGGTGTGGCTACTTTCAAATATTAGGTTTAGTTCGCAAGCAAATGTTTCTGATATTGTTAACAAATATTCGTATTTCTTGAATATTCGTACGGTCACGATCAATTGTGGACCATAGATGAATACCCAGATGAAATGTTTTTTCCATACCATTACAATCACAGGCTGACTTTCAAATCAAATCTTCCAACATCTAGGTTCTTATTTGTCGGGCCAAATGTGTCACGAAAGTTACCTGCCCCACGAAGCCCACACATTCCACAGTTTCCTTTTGCAAGTGGTATCCACCAGAGTAAGGAGTGGAATTCCAAGTAACTGCACTACTTACTTGTACTTAGCTACACGGTCCACTTTTGCAGTAATCTCTCTCCTTATCATACCATGCAAATTTTTGAAAGTGTTGGTTTATCTATTGAATCACATAATAAATACCAAACACAGAGAGAACAAAAAAAAATAGAAAATTACAATTCATTATATTTAACCATTTAAAAGTTACGTTCCCAATATTTATTATTCATGTTGGTAAGTAATCCTACACTCTACCTCATGTACTCTATCGGGTGCTACCCAAAGAACAATTTAATGGCTATTTTCTAATGTTAAAATTATTTCTAATATCTGAAATTAATTTATAATTTGGCAGAAAGTATCTTCAAAGATTATACATTCAGTGCATAACATTAGAAAGTGGAATCGCACTTTGTAATATAATAACATGAGTGTAACACGAGAAATTGATTTCCTAATAATAAAAATTAGAAATCTGATATTAGAAGACATTATCATATTGGAAGATACTCACTGAGAGTTTATTTTCTAATGTTAAAATTTGTCATAATATTAGATATTCAATTCTTTTAATATAATTTAATTCTTAACATTAAAAAACTGTGCATATGTGTGCATCCGTTTGTCCCTTTTCAAAATATTCTACAAATATTGAACAAATTAACTTTATTTGGGTTGAAGCATTCCTTCTGACCAAAGGAGAAGATATTTGATTTTTGAACAAACAATCAATTGCCTAGCATATAGATGACTGTGTGGTTGGTACGAAAATTTGGCCTATTGATAAGAGATACGAGGAGAAAATTTAATGTTTATAACAGGCACAGATATGGCAACAGCACAGTCACATTTGATCTGCAGTGACATTGAAAGGTCAAAGTCAAGGTCACGCAGCTTTAAAATGCATGTATCTACTAACAGCCATATTGAGCCATATATTTGTGTTAAACACTAATAGCAAGTCATATTTGGTGGTCCTATTGGCGGTGTGATATTTGACCTTCAATGACGTTAAAAGGTCCGAAATTATGGCCCAGTGGTAAGAGATAGATGGAATACTACGCAAGTGGCCCATACCAGTTGAATTGTAGGATCGGTAGAATAGATTATATTATATAGGATCTGTATTAGATGGAGATTTTTGTCACAAAGGGACGTGTGTGGACAGGCCGTGTTTTCAACTGTCACAGCGGTCTTTTCTAGTTGGAATGACATTTACTTAGGTGGAAGTTTTTGTTAGCAAATTATCTCAAGATGTTGTTGGCCAATCAACTTCATTTTTGTCCACAGCCACCAGATCGAGGGAGAGACGATTCGATTTAAAAAAAAAAAAACGGGGGGGTTAAATTTTGGAATTCTGTTTTGGAAATTGAATTTCTAATATCAGAAAACACGGTTGCGTTTTTTAATGCTAGGAATTTTTTTAAATATTAGAAATGCAATTTTATATTAGAAATTGAATTCTCAATTAGAAAATATTACGATATTTTAATATTAAAAATATTTTGCAATATTAAAAGTCAAAGTTCTAACATAAAATATTTTGTAAAA
>JAAUYG010304533.1_pt1 | contig 19550 bp, 17 predicted proteins | sample 7278091 | NCBI WGS metagenome assembly JAAUYG01 (sample SAMN14350201, study PRJNA611818) | marine sediment metagenome | isolation source: surface marine sediment (0.6m) | place: French Polynesia: Moorea | collected 2018-08
AGGAGGATTACTGCCTCCACAGCTGCACGAGCTGTCACAGATCACACACACCCTCCGTGCTGTCTCTAATGTCAGAATGACTTTCATTAGGACATTATTTCATTTACATTGGTGTGAAATCAATTTAAATCAATTCAGCTTAAAAACCCAAGTAAGATAATAACCCCATGCTTGCCCACGGGCGCGGTGATGGAGCTTGCAGGGAAACAAACGTTGGAAAAATCAAACAATGAATGGGGTTCATCCAAAAGGACACCAGCGACATGTGGCTGCCCTGCACGCAGCATTCTTGTGGAAATGTTCTTTTTGGGGTTGTGGAAATTTTGTGACTACTTCGCTGTGTTTCTTCAGATGTAACCTGTTCCTTGGTCTCATCTGGTGTGAGTGAAGTGCAGATTATGAAGCAATAAATGCAAAGAGTTTTTCAGTCAGTGGAGACGAAGGGGTGCGGACTTTTGCAGGGGGCACCGTACATTAGGCTGATTGTTCGCAGCCTTATGTGGGATCAGACTGTAGCCGTCCTGATATTAACACCGATGACCAGGCCGCATTTTCGCAGCCCAATTTATTAAGTCAGGGAGCACTTTGCATGATTAAGTTCAGTCCAGGAGCAGAGGCCTTGAGCTACAAGATGCTCGGTCAGTTTTTTGGCAGGTTTTATCCACCACCCGCTTGTGATGGGGTCACTATTAGCCAGTTATGCGGCTTGTGTAAGATTGACAATACATCACCCCAGCTTGATTAGATCACGGGGAGGTTTCATTAAAGGCTAATCTGAAGGGTCTTCCATAAGTGCAAAGGGTAATACCTGGCTATTGCCCTTGTCGCGTACTTATCCATAATTTATTGAAGTAGGCTGTGAAAGGAATACGAGAGCTTTCGTTCCGCAGGGTTTTCTGTTGGCCGAAGAAACGTACACCCTGCAGTGTTGCTTTTCATATTCTTGTTCCCCATTGTGTAATTGACCTCCGTAGAATTTATTGCCATAAAGTATCGCGGTTTTCAGCAGTTACATCTGCAGGTTTCCTTTCGGACTGAACAAGAAGCTTTGTGTGGAATCTGCTTCCTAGAAATAGAAAACAGAACTCGCGTGGAGTAATTTTTTTGTCTGTGGTAAACGCTTGATTGATTGATTGTGTTGTGACGGAGATACGCTACATATCTGATAGGATCAAAAGCACAAGGAGCAGCACCTGGCAGCATACTTGCGCTGTTTACCCTCACCCATATCTGAGATAGTCAAGCACCTTGTTTACTTGTATCAGACCAGTTCTTAATTTGAAACACGGGGAGGAATGGATGCCTTGCACAGATACGATCGCGAGGTATTAAATACGATATGAATCACTGGGGGAAGCACTCGAATCTGACCAGTGGCTTCAATGGGAAGCACATTGGGCGCTGGTTGATGCGGGCGTGTTTTCTTCTGTGCGATGGCTCTCGTATCTCAGTGGAGTGAATTGAACTGAATTGGTTCTATATCATGATGCATAGCTCTGTGCTCAAGCGTAGGACCCTCGGGGTAAGAGACACGGGTCGTGATCCCTTTTTGCTGTGTTCCTGGCATGTTTAATGGTAGCTATGGAAACGCTACCAGGAAGCTGATGTATGGAGGAGGTGCGCGCAAGTAGACGGATGAGTCAGTCTAACACCGTACACGGACTTCGGGGAAAAGTTTAGTGGGTGAAGGGTGGAGTGGGGTTGGGATATATAGGGGAGGGGGGTTGTTGCTCTGTAAGTGAGCGACATAGTGTGACGGCGGGTCTGGTGGGGTATCGCGCACGGAATGTTCCACCTGATTGGTATCTCAGATGCTCAGTGAGGCGCAGTGCCACGCTTGATGTAGTATTGCTCAGATTCAGTAACTGTATATCCCCTCCCCCGAGTCCGTCAATGGCATGGCTATTCAAGTGCTCCTTTGTATTCACACTCACTCAATATTTTCTGTTGTTCCTTCTCTTTTTTATCCGGGTCAAAATTGCTGTTTACGTGTCATGCAAAGAACAAATTTTGTACAACAGGTAACCTGTGCAAGTGTCACAGAAGTCTTCACAGTTACATCCGCTTCCAGCACAGCGTGCATTCTCAAGAACAGCAAATAATTCCCGACCTTGGTAGTGGCTTTGAAGTCGAGGATTCACTGGATCTGTGTCATGTGCAGATTCAGAGAGGAAAACGCTTCGTGTTCTCTGTGAGGAAAAAAATCTTGTCAGCAAAGATCAAAGCTAAGGATGTTAATAAGTAGATAGTGTTTTGACTTTGGTCGGAGGATGCGGGAGCAAAGCAGCTTTGTTCCTCTTGAATACAACCTTCATCATGACTTTGTAATCAATGCATCAGTGAGAGATTATAAGCCGTGTAAGCCCAAGAGATCACTGCACAGAAGCACTGGGGTTGCGTCTTGTGATTTACCTGCAGAAGGAGAAAAGGTAACAGAAGGAAACTCGGTGGGTTTGCTTCCCCCTTCTCCCCCACAAACTTGGCGACTGCTATCAGAAGTGCCAAAATAAGTAGCGGTGTGGACTGATTTGCAGGTGTGACCTTCCGTCTCTGAGGTACTAGCCCTGTTGTCAACCGTACCAAATGTGCATTATCTTGTCTCCTTGTGTGCAACTTCCCCTCTGTCATGCAAGCAACCCACCCGTTTTCCTTCAAAGTTTTACCGAAGGAAACATCAGTTTCTTTCATTGTTGTCCAGTCTGCACGCACAGGAGTTGGAAAGCTTCTATCGCGCTGAAGACCTGTGAATCAAAGCTGCCCGATTGATGCATTGTCAGAGAAAAAATGAAGTGATAAATCTGCCGCAATAAAACAATTTTACCTTTTATTGCTTCTTTGACAATGAACTTTGTTTTGTTGGTTTGGTTGTTGTCAAAGGTTTGTGGAAGTTGTTGTGCTCCGAAGTGAGATTAAAGCTGTGTGATGGTGAACAGATATTTTCCCCAAAAACACACATTGTGTTGTTTGTAAGCTTTCAATGCTAACACTTTGTTGCATGATTCACAGCTTTGTGTAATTATTGTTGCCATTGAAATTGTTTTAGGTTGCTGGTTGCTGTTACTTGATGCATTCTCTCCCTCCACGGCGGTAATAGACTCACTGCCATCAATTTAGTCTCCTGTGAGGATCGCACTGTTATCCACACCTTTGCTATTGTGAAACGAACTGTTGTTCAGACTGCATGGAACTCATTTTATCCTGAATAGCTCCCTGAAAAGTGTCAATTTCCCAGCAAATGACAGGGGATAACAAAAGATTAAAACATTGCAGAGAAGTTTTTTTGTCCGTAGTCATGGAACGGCCCTCGGGGTATCTATGTAATCAGACAGAATGCTCTCTCACTGTCAGATTATGATCGCAGCAAAAACGTCACTGGATCTGGAAAACAACTGTTGTACCGTTTGTTCTGACGCAAAATCCACGTGAACGATTTCTTTGGCAATTGAGCAGTGTGGTCACACACTTTTGACTGTTTTGGCTGCTTGACCCTGTGTCTTTTCTGACACCCTCGGGTGTGACCACTTTGCGTCTGTGGGTATGACCAACGGCCATCTTTGCCCTTTTTCAGCCAAATAGAAAACACAGTGGCTGTGGACTAGTCCGCTGGTCAACTCAGGTCGACCTTCCTTCTGGATTGCCAGTTGACAAATTGTTGCATATCTTGGTGTTTGCTACAGTGAGGACTTTTCTGGGAGCATATTCATTGGAAAGAGAGACACACTCTGATACAGTTGGTCTCAGGTGACGGGTTGGGTTTGGAAAAGTGATTCTTCGTGTGGGATGGGTATACACTGCGGGACGCTTCGTGCACGGAACGCTGTGGTCTCTGGTTCGCGTGTGGCCCAGAACACGATCGTCTAATGAAGGCAAAGCGCACGTCGAAACGGACGCTCCCCACCCTCACACCCGAATCCGGCCGCTGCTCCAAACCACAAACCTGTCTTCCTGTCATAGCATCATGAAAACACAACCGAATCTACGCAGCGCTAATTTGACTAGAGGGGGCAATTTTTAATTAGGCAGCATGTTGTTGTTTGAGTCTGACATGGAATCAATTTTTTTTTCAACTGCAGGCAAAAGCGGAGGTAAGTTGATTGACAATGTGGTCGCGTTGAAGGTGAATCAGAAGCGCAATTTTCGTCTCAGCTTTCAGCGCTGACGAGCTGGCGCGGCGTTCCGTGGCGTCTTTGTTTTACTGGTGGGAGTGATTAAGTTGTCTCACACTGTCATTGTTTGAAGGTGAAAACAGCAAATGAGGTGTGCATCATGCTCAGCTGTACTTACCTGTTTGCGCACACCGGTCCGTGACGTTGTGTCTGCAGGTGATGTCAAAATTCAAAAGTGTCATCGCTGAAAAAGCCACTTGTGTGCGCGGCTGCATGTTTTTCGATTTCACTTGTTCTTTCCGTCAAGTGCAGAGGAGGTGAACAGATCTTCAAGGAATTTTTTCACGAGACCGGTTCCAACTTTTCAACTCTCCCTGTTGATTTTTGTTTCATTTTCTTCGTGTGTCCGCACAGGTCCAGATTTGGCACAGATGTCAGGCGACATGTGGACACAAAATCTTACACTGGATGACTGAGAATGACGATTAGTCGATCTCTGAATTTGGTCCTTAGGTGGCATGTTGTCATGGAAAAGGTTAAATCATAACGGTAATTTTGTGTTGGGTTTGATTAACTGTCCCAGTCCATCCCCTGCGATTATTACCATTGTCAGGATCCCCATACCAATTATGGGCAGCAATTGGAGGTATGAAACCCAATCCCGTGCGTGCGGCCGCAGCGGCAGAACTCCTGCAACGAAACCCAAGTCAGAGCCTCATTTAACCCGCCGTAGACGAGGGTCGAAGTTCCTTCGGAGATGCTTTATGAATTTAATTACTCAGTGTACACACAGCAAAGGCAAAGTCAGTAATTAGGATGATTCAGTTTGCCAATATCACATAGCAAGTTAGCATCTTTAGGCTTTATTAACTCATTAGGATGCAGTTTCGTTGCTCGCTGGAATGCTGCCAGGCTGTCTGTAATTGTTTTCACATTGTTTGTCGAATGCAAATATTGTGCATTTGGCCAAATGCAAGAAACTGAACAGCTGAAGTTCCAGCTTGTTCAGAGAAAACTGCAGCGGGATGTGCTTCTATTTGGAAGTCCTACGTATCGGGCCAACCGTTCCAAGAAACCGTGAACCCATTGTGCGCCGAAGCGGTGTTTTCGATTCCACAGCACTTTTGTTGGACTTCAGACTAGTCCCGCCTCTCACTGTATCGAAGAATAACTGCACAAAAAAGGTTTTGATTTGCGACATCGGAACCTATCCTTCATGATGAGAAAGGACTGAACATGCCAGGAAATTTAATGTACTCTATGATTTGCAATCGAAATTAATTTCCTCGAGCATTTCAATTTGTTGACAGGTTTCAGATAGTGGCTTTGTCTAAATTGAATTGGGTGTCATAAATTGGCCTTATTTGTTTGATTCGCCGGATTTCTTTTTTCTCAGTTGTTTCCTTTCTGCATGTTTTTCCCAGCTGCAATATTTCATGTATCTTTTGCCGTACATGTTGAGCTTTTGATTTCTCATGTCTCACGTCTGATCTGAAAATCCGTGTGAGCAGTGCACAAGCAAAGACTGACAAATATACAGGAGATGAATCCTGCAGCAGTGACAGTTGCAATAGGATCACAAGAAGAACATGAAAGAGCTGGCTGGAAGATAGCTCCTGTCTTTACAGGATGAGTAGCTGTGTCGTGAGGCTAGTGAGCAGCACTAATTAGGACATGTGTCACTACATGATGGCAAAACGTTGCTCTTTCATCACTGTTGACATTAAAGGAGCGCCTACAGAACAATGACACTGAGAACTCCTGATCCATTAAAATACATGTCACCCATGTGGGTCCCTGAATCAACAGTTTTAGCCTTGGCAGATTCACCTCGCGTCAGTGTTGCTTTAATGTGTTTTAAGTCTGTCACGACGAAAGGCATCATTGTTGACTCCATGGTGCTCATGCAGAGTAAGAAACTGCGAACGACATGAAAGGCAATTGGTATTTTACAACAGACGAACATTTCCAAAAACTGAAAACAAATTGCGTGTGAGAAAACCCAGTGAAATGTCTTGAATGCAGTTCTTGTTTTCAGACTCTTGTTCGTGTTTCTGTGAATGTTTTTTTTTTTTCTGGAAGTGGAGGCCGTTTTCTGCCACTGTGACTGTGTGAAAATGCAATTTAAGAGCGGAGACGGACTTGAATCCAGCTTGTTTTTTTTTCCGCGATAACATTCATGCCCCGTCAAAAGTTTCCGTGCAAAGCTGTTGTGTGGTGTCTTCAAAATGAGGAAAACAAAGAAAACATTGTTTCTGTTTGCAGGCAATCATCCAGTCTGGTCAGCCTCCGACCGTCCTGCAGCAGCTGTGTCAGTTACCGTTCCAGTACTTCAGCGACGCCCGCCTCACAACCGTGCTCTTCCCAACCCTCATCTCCTGCTGCTGCCACTGTCAACCAAACCGCGAGATCCTCGAGCAGGAACTCTCCTGCGAGCTGCTGGCCAACTTCATTGAGGTACGTCCGAATCTGGACTCTTTTTTGAGAGACTACCAAGAAGTCACTTTTGCGACAAGCGAAAGCTCAGCGATGGACAGCTTGCCTCCTTTCTCTGACAGTCGCCAGCAGAAGTCTTATGATTCTGCTCGGGTTCGTTCGAACAAAGACCTGTCTGTCCGAGTCACAAAGCATCAATGGTAGGGAAAGAACTCAGACTGGATTCCTTTCTCCTGTGAATTCTTGTAGGGAAGGTTGAACTGAGGTGACGTGTTTGTGTTTCCTTGGGTGTGTTTATATTTCAGGAAAAAAAAGCAGCTCCACGAAAAAGTCCGCAATGGTCAATGAAAATCATACTCTCCAGTCTGTCGAGGTTCTTTCCCTTTGAAGTATTGAATGTCCCCAAGCTCAAAGCAGAAACTCAACTGGCTTATTTCGAGACTGCTTTGTCCAGCTGTACAATGCACTTCCGTTTTTCGCAGATGAGACCTTTTGTCTTGTTATATTTACAGCAGATCAAGAGGTAAAAAGGCAGTTGCGTCTTGAAAACGGATTGCGATTTTCAAAAGAAGATCTCTTTGAAAATCAATGATGTGACTGGCAAACTGTGAACAATGAGTTAGACGGGAGTTGGCGTTTCATTTGGAGTGTCCTCCTCACTCAGACCTTCCATGTTCTGCCGAACCGGCGGATTGATAAGGGAAATGCGCGCTGATGTCGTCATGGTGACGGAGTTGTGACTTCCTGTTGCAGACAGACACTTCCGGCGAAAGCTTTGTGATGACGCAGGGTAGCGCCGATCCACCATTGTCAATTGGCCAATCAAAGTGTTGTGTCTGGATGGGTGAATCTCGCTGAAAAACAGCCTCTGTAAGGCCCCAAACACTTCAAGTGCGTTCTTCTGACTTTTTAGAGGCAGATCAGTGTTTGGAAAGCAATATTTGCGGCTACTTGTCTGATGTATTGTTCTCAACGAACTTCCTCCCATTGCACTGTATTTGGTGCAGAATCACCCGCTTATTGCACCCTTCTGGAAAATTTACCACCGAATTGTTTCCCCCGTCGCTTCTAATCAAGCGAAAACAAGTGGAGCTATGTTTCTGGGGATTTGCGGACCACAAGTCGGTGAAGAAGGGAGGAGCACTGGGTCACTGCGAATCTTTTAAGAACTTTGATAAATCTAAACGAAGATCCAGAACATCAATTGCGCCGCTGCGAAAACATTGTCATCAAAGTCTGTGATTCTTCGCGTCTGAGACATTCATTGCTTCTTGATGAATTGTTTGTGGCTACTAATTCGACTCTGAAAGTCTGTTATTTTGAAGGGCCCACCAAAGAGAGCGAGATTCTACCAATGAGTTAAGTTGTCACAATAAAGCTGACCTGAAAGACCCTCTTAGCAAAAGGTTAGAGGTCGGACCTGTTTAGTCAGCCTGTTCCCAACAATATTAGTCCCTGCTGATGTTCCAGAATTCCTTTTCAGTTTTAGATTGAAGTTTCAACAGAGAAAGAAAACCGAAATATTTGCAGAAAATCTTTTTAAAGTGATGTTTGTGTCGTTTGGTTGCACCTGACCTGGAGCAGTTTTTGCACGGTGGCAATTATTTGTTTGGAAAAGACACCTGATCTCGTGAAAAACAAAAGGGCAGACATTATTGGCGAGATCGTCAGATAAAGGGGTCATTTAAATCCTTGGGAAGCTGTAACAGTAGAAATGTTGTCAGCACTGCACAGATAAGGTTCGGAAACCTAGACTTGACAGCTTCAAAACCTTGCATTCCCAGCATAAGTTGCATGTCTTTCCCTGGAAAAAAATCTCGCCAGTCTGAAAACTGAAATGCCTGCAACAAAACAACTCCCCCATTTGAACATGTTAAGATGTTCAGTTTGTTAATCTTCCGTTGGTGCATTACTTTTGTCAAAAGTTGGTCATCACCATAGTAATGTGATTTTAATCTGGCAAGTGACATCCAAGATTCGAACCCTAAGGACACAGAATGTGGAAACTACCTGAAAACTACAATAATTGTACGGACGTGCCTCGAGCTATTGTGGTTTAGATGTCACAATCTTTGCTTGTGTTCCTCAGCTTATTGATTTTACCTATGTCAGGACAATAGACCTGTGACATCTTAAAAGATATTTTCTGCCTCAACTCTGTGAAGGAAACTCGAGGTTTGCCGAGGTTACGGTTGAAAGGAGTGTCTGGTTTCACAGATAAAGAAAGGCAGAAGTAAGTCTACCATACCTTGTGAGACTGAGCGTTCTCAACACATTGCAACCCCGATTTTAGCGAAGTTTTTCATAAGAAAGCATTGCTGCCAACCTTGATGGGTTAATTGTCAGTCTCTGGGAGAGACATTGGTAAATGTCTGTGTTGAGGCCAGTGATATGCAAGAGCCTGGCATATTGGATGAGTTGGCATTCGGCGTTGGTAAGCTTTGGTTTCAGCTTGACTTGTCACCATTGATTAGTATTGATTTGTCTGGAATGTTCCGTGTTTATCTTGTAAACATCAATAACTGTTCACCTATCAGACAAATTGTTAATGTATTCATTCTTTGGGTTTGATGAATTTGAATGAAGACTGCAGCACTTGGGAAGTGCCACAAACAAGAAAATTGTTGGAACCGTTTTGCACTTTGTGAAGAAAGGCAGTGGTCTGCAGTTTCAGTGGGCTAAAGGGCATTCCATGCTCAAAATGTCCTGTTTCCAGGATCTCATTTAGCAGATCAAAGGTGTTCTCAAATCCAGTTGCTGAGTGGCCGATCTTCTGCCAGAATCAAGTGCCAGTGTTTTCTTGGTTTGGCGATGTGGCAGCATCACATTCAGTTCCCCCTTTTCGGCCGCGCGAGCAGGGCGGTCTTGTGTCGTTATCGTTTTTGTCATTGCTTAAGACCCCACCCCACCGTCACGCCTTCGCAACAGCAGTGACATCAATGTAAGCTGTGGTGTAATGGTTTGAGGGTTGGAATGAATGAGTGTCCCCCTTGCCGCGCGAGTCAGACTCGGCCCACTTGTTCAGCGTTGAATGTATCAGACCAACCGATACCTGTGTGTTTGGATTTGGGTGGTGCAAAAATCAACTGAAGCAAATGATCACAGAACCAAGGTCCACCGGAGATTTGCCTGATTTTTCAAGTCGACTTGAGCAGGAAGTTGATTGCAGAAATGAGCTGTTACTCTGGGGTTTGGATTATTGATAAGCATTCCCTGTTGTGCTGTTAGGCTGGACATTGTGATTTATCCGAGCAGACTGACCATGCCTTAACACGACCCAGAGGTGCAGTGCACATCTCACACTCTTCGTAATGTTGCATCTGTTCACTTAATGCCGTCCCAGGCTGAAAAATCATACAGTGCGCTCTGCAGGGCTGTCATTGTTGAGCAAGAGGAAGACCTAGAGATAAACAACAAAAGTGTCAGAAGTCTTCGGACTGCCTAAGCCAACACATCAGAAAAAACACCACTACCGCTTTCGTCCACTGCTTCATCAAGCAAAATTGGTGATTCCACCATGTTTTCTTTGTGTCGTGCATTTCTCACTAAACCTGGCTGTGTTCGCCACTTAGATTTGTTACAATGCAAACGCTACAATTTGCCGTAAATTTTCCATTTGTTGTGGATGTTACTATTGTTGTGGATGATGATCTGGCTGAAAATTCGGACCCCCTTCCGCCAATAAACAGTGAACGCCTGTCGGTCGCCCATCGCTCCCTCAAGATTTTCAGAGATTTATTAACTCTATGTCGTTTGCAAGATTTGAGAAGAGCAGCAAGCTTGTTTCTTCGCATGTTGAACATTAACTAACGACATTAATTAAGTATTAACTGGTGGTTGGGGAATTCACTTGATGAGTCGTCCTCATCACGAGTTATTTCAAATTTCATGGGTGGTGTTCTCCTTGAGAGCAATTCAAATTTATGTTCGCTTCATTTTGCGTGTCGGGGGTCAATCGAAGTTAACGTTGTGTGCATTACCCTCGTCCACGCAATTTGCCGGACCCTAAATGAAATGGACGTAATGCCGTGAAGGCTATCGTTAAAGTATTAGAGCAAAGCATAAATCCCGTTGTAATCTCGTGCATGGATTTAGCGAGACGTGAACATTAGTGGATGATGAAAGATTTGGCTCGTTTTGGAATCAAGATGGAAATGGACTTCGCTGCAGCAGCGAGAGATTAAACATTAAATTACAGCTGCAATGGGATGGATGCAAGTTTTGCGTGGCTAGCTATCGTTTGCTGGACGACAGATCTATCCTTTCTTGCTGCAGAGCCAGTGCGGAACTACAAGAGACGAGAAGGAACGGGTGGGCGGGGATTTCTCTTCATTTGACAGAAGTGTGCAAAACTGTCTCGTGACAAAGAACTCGGAAACGAGGTAAAGTTTGAGACTGGCAGTTGCTTGGTCAAGTTTGATCAAATCTTTGTAAGATTGAAGGTTTGCCGGTGGACATAGCTAAAAGGACCAACTGTTTGCAGAAGAATACAGTGAACCAGCAGATATTCTCCCGTGGCTGTTTTCTTGCAGTTTTGTACTCTCGCGTGTCGCCCGCAGGTGAGGTCTGCGTGTCCACTCATCTGCCTTGTCAGGTGCTGCTCTCAAGCTTCACGGGGGACTTGACCATATCACACATAACAGGAAAAGGCACCATTTTCTGCGCATTTCCCTCTTCTCACTGCAGGAAAATAGAGCGGCGCACAAGACGTGTACTCATTAACCTTTTCACCTGCTTGGAGACTTTTGTTGCGTGCTCTTTCCGCGATCATCTTGTTCTCTCCGCCACGAAACCTGCGCGAGGTAATTAAAGCGTGTTTTTGTTGATGGTCACCGATACACTGGATCGAGTGAAAATAATATTTGCATTGGCCGCTGTTGAATTCCGCAAAAAATACAAGCAGCATGACACAGAGCCCAAGAGGCAAGCCTTTTCATTAACCCCAAAGCCACAAGAAACCCATAAAGATAATATTTTGATCTAATAAAAGCTCATTGTGTTGTATCAGCTGAGCTTGAGTCCTAATACAACTACAAGACAGAGGCAAGCAAATAAGGCAAAATTGGAAGTTGATTAGAGTGCGTGTTTGTGCTGCTGTAAGGTCAGACGCCCTGTGAAAACACTGGAGGCCTCCCAGCAGTATCGGAGACTGTGCGCGGGGAAATCAAGCGGCTCCCAGAGATCGCTACACCAGCACATTGGCCTCATTTAGAAAATGTCACCACAGGCTTCTTCTGTGACACGGGGCCAGAATCCAGCACAAATTGTCCCCGGGTTGGCGCGCGCGGGTCCCGACCAGGGGATCCACCAGGGCCGCGTCCCCGCCACCCAGCAGCACGCGCGACCCAGCTGCAAAAGCCCCGGTGCTCAGATGCACAAAGCAGCGCACACAAATCCAGTTGAAATTGAAGTTAATTTATTGAATTGAACTTTGCACAATGCCTTTATTTCCCAGGACGCATCCAGTTATTGTAACTTTGAGATGGGCAGATCAAACTGTGACTGCATGCAGCAAAGAAACTGTGGATTTCATTAAGAAGCCAAATCAAACAGTGGAGAGTTTAATGCTTCGCCTCGCCGAGCATCATTAAACAGTGACACAATCAGGCTCATGTTTTGCCGGGGTCACAGTTTTGCCATGTTTCAGATGACAGTGGAAGTTCATCAAAAGGCAACTCGCAACAGTCGGCGTTGCATTTTGTGATTGCCACTGCAGAGACAATATTTGACGATCACCAAGGTCGTGACCAACCCGACCCTGCCTTTGTTACCAGCCAGACTGCTTTTGTTCTCATCAGCGCTTCTGGACACGTTATTAAAATTTATTAATCCTAAATACGCTCAATGAGGCACAGTTGGCTTTCAGTGAATGTAATGGTGTTTGTGTACTAACATCATTTCAAGTCACGCGCGCTGTGTCGCGTAATGCAGGATTCATCTGTGTTTCTGGTGCGCACGCAGAGCATTGCATGACAGTCACCGTGCGCGATTGTCTGGCTAAGTACAGTCCAACTGTGCTCATCTGCCCTGTCCGCAGACCCCACCGAATAGCAATTACCCCAGCCCCGAAATACTATCCTGGTCAAATGAAACAATGAATAGAGGATTCCGCTATTGCATTAGGGAGTTTGCGTCTTTGCAACGAGGGTAACAAGATTTCGTCTGCAGCAAAAAAGGAAAATCCAATGAGACCTGTAAATAAACCCTGCAGAAATGTTGACCAAATGTGACAGTGTTTTGACCCAATAAAATACAAGAAGTAGAGTTAACAAAGGGGCCAATCTAATAACCCAACGTTTCATCTAATTTCTGAAAAATTGCTGGCCAGTCTTACTTCCACTGGGATGTTCTTCTTTCCTTGCGAAATCCTGAGCGTGTTTGACCAAATGAAGGCATCTTGCATATCTGGCTTACTGTGTTTGTCCCAGAAATCCCTGCACTCACCACTTCAGACAGGCCTCTCAAGTGGTGTTGATGAAAACCTTGAATTTTGGTTTGAAGCTCTTTGGACACTGAAGTCTCAGAAGTGAAGAACGTAGTCATCGCTACAATGCGTAGCTCATCCCGAGATCCAGTGTGGAACAGCTGGAATGGACAACACGAGTAACTAAGCTGTGCGGTGTGATGCCATGATTCAGTCAGGTTTTCAGTGCGGATTTATTCCCTGTGAGGATTGATTTCCAATGGTTATATCAAGGAAACGCTAATGCATGTTCCATTAGTGAGGCAGAAACCCGGCCCAGCTCAGACTCCCCGTACCCGTAGAACGCTGGCCACCTGGGGAATGCTGATCCCAACTCTTACCTACTCTATTCCGTAAGATGCTTATGCTTAAGCAAGCAAAATGTCAACAATGCACCCAATTTCTCAGCTAATACCCTGGACTTTGTCATCTGCATTCGGGTGGAAAAGTACAAAGATTTTATCGTAATCTGGCGCGGCAAAAGTTTTGCTACTTGGACGGGAAGTTTTTCAATGACGAATTCGAGCTGTCATTGGGGTTTGGGGTTTTACAAGTCATCAAGCTTGGGAAAAGGAAACGCGAAGTAAATGAAGCAGGATCTGAAAATGAAAGGGTAGATATGCGATAAGAACCAGGGGTTATCTTCTGTCTTCATTTCATCTCGTCTTTGTCGTTTCTTCCTGCCCGGCTAGGCAGATGTTTTCATGGATGTAAACAGTTGTTCCCAGACAAAGGACAAAAAAAAGCTTCGCCTTCGATTCTGGCGAATTCCTTCGAGCGGCCACCACATTTCGGCATGAACTTCACAGAATCGCCTTTGTTCTATCTGTGAACTGATCGAAGATTCCTGAGTTTTATTCATGAAAGTTTTCAGTGCAAAAAGATTCTCACTGGAAGAAGTTGCGTGATGTGCAAAACCGTTGTTGCCGACACACGAAACAGATCATACATTCGGTGATGAACCGCTCAACCGAGCTCTGAAGGAATCATCTTTTCACGTCAATAACCTAAACATGGAAAAAATCTGATTGCGGATTGTCCAGGTAGTCGAGGAAACAACAGCAGAACCGTGGTGGGATTTCCAGCACTGCCAAAATAGCCTGACAAAGATGCAATTGGTGGTGATGCATCATGATGTATCAGTTGCATGCAACGCTTGATCTCCCAATATTGATAATTGATTGTGCCCAACACCTATGTGAAAGCTACACAGTAGATTATTAGTTGCTGCACTTTTCAGTGGGAACAGTAAAGGAATGGGAGTCATTCATTGTTGATCAGATGACGAAGTGTTCGAAGTTCTGTTGCTGCTGGAAGGGGCAGCTTCACATTTTCAAAACTTCTCAGAACTTTCAAGCGTTATCATCTTTCCAAGTTTAGTGTGGCGTTTGGCCTTTGTTTCTGACTGCCATTCAGTTGAAACAAAGTAAGCGTCAAATTTTTAGACGTACATTTTCGTTTTTGACTGGCATGCTTCTTTTTTGGTGCTCAGGAGATATCATTAAATGGGTGTTTGCAACTTTCTGTGGTACCTTTTAAGAAGTTTCACAACACACTATTTGTTTTCTCCACGTCAGAAACTGGTGTATTTTTATTAATTGATGAAATTAATGCAAAAATTCACTTCAGGCAGTACTTAGTATTGATGCCGCCAGGGGTATGTAATGCAATAATTTGCTTGAGGCTACTAAATACTTGATAGGTTGGAACATTATGGAAATCAATCAGTGCATTTCTGCTAGTGCGCCTATTGTTCTCTGATGATGCTTATGCCAGGATTTAGACATTAGTGCCTTAGTGTAACGCTATAAACATAGATAGATATCAATTGTTCTGTTTACCAGTCCATTCAGGTGACTTATGCCAGTCAGACAATTAATATTGCTGCTTCTGGCATCAGAAATGCCGTAGAAAGTCATGTGTGACTGATATTTGATATCTATCGCGCTGCGCTGAATGGGGAGAATGCGGCTGCTGAGGCGTGACGAGAATTATGACTCCAGATACGAGGCAGCCTATTGGTGCTGGCTGAAGTTGGTTACCTGCGAACAAAGCAATCCGTGCGATCTGAGTGATAAATTTAAATTCCCGTGTGGAGCTGTTCATTTTTTTCCCGTGCAACTTCCTGGAAAACATCCAGTGTCTTTTCATTCGAGCTGCCGTGTCTGGCTTTTTTTGTCCCCTCTGCACTTGCCGTGACCCATTGAGATAATACAGCATGAAATTCACCGGGAATCTGCAAAAACTTTCCGGCAGCATCAGCTTGGAAAAGGGGAAAGTCAACTGAGTGCTGCTTTATGGATGGCGGTGTGTCCAAGTGCTGCATTTCGCCTTAGGTTGAAGAAAGCCTCAATTAAGGCAGTGCTGTTTTCTTCTGTTGGGTGTTGGTGATCGCTATTGTCCTTTTTTGAGCTGAAGTCCACAACCGAAACCAGTTTTGCGGCTGATGAAACATTGCGCTTGGGCCACAAAAAGTTTTTTTGTTGTGTGCAGATGGAGAAATAGCAGCAATTCACAGAGAACTCGCCCCAGTAAATGTGATATCAGAGGGAATAAAAGTCTCACCCCTCCCCTCGATCAGCGCTTGAGAAGGAATCCATCAAGTAGATGAGAGAATAGGCGAACACAATTAAATGATATGAAGAGGAGAGAAAGTACCGGCCAGGCTCCAAATCATGCCTCTCCATCCATATATCAGCAAACCTAACGCCATGTAATTTTTCTAATGGCAGGGTATGCAAAGATGGAATACATAAATACATCAGGAAACTGCCCGATTGAGAGCACACGAAATTATGGTCGTGCGCGAAGAAAGGCGGCCCGGCAGTCAGATTGATATGGATTGCCTTTGTTTTGACTCGGCTCGTACTTTGTCACTCATTTTCAGGTCCATATTGTGACTTGTCAGCTGTGAGAGAATATTTCACTCTTGATTTCACCGACCAGTGATAAGTTTTCATCTTATTCTGATTGGTCTGTGTTGCAAGGCCAGAGTTTCGATGTTATTGCCCCTGCCTGTGCTTCAAAAAAGGGAACAAAATTTGCTTGGTCTTGGCACACAGCTCGGCTTCGTCTGGTCTGCAAACAAACTTGTTCTCCCGCCCATTAAATTTTAACATCTCAGAAAATCAAAAAAATGATTGTGGTATTGCTTTTCAACCCACAGTTGTTTGCAAATGTCTGTCATTTCACGTTTCTTGGATGACACTTCCAGCGTTATTTCTGCGCCGCTGAAGGGAGTGACACGGTCTGAAATCTGTTGTGACTTACCGGCAGTGGTCAGTCTGTTTGCATTGCTGGACTAAGTGCTATAAAATGGATGTCTATCTCTGAATAAATATAAACAAATCAAGCTGCCACCAGAATGGGAGAAAATTGCGTAAGAATCCAAAGAGGCATGGATAGTTGTGGATTTATTCAAGCTTGTTGAGCAATAAACCACGGTGGAGCTACCTGGGGTAAGATTAACACTGCCCCTGCAGTGTGTGTAATGTACTGTACTGTGAGAGGCTGGTTAACATCTGCACTCCACACAGGCTCAGATAAGCATATCTAACTGTGGTAAATACTGACAGACTGCTTGATATTCCTAGAAAACAGACTTCTTTCTGTCTGCGAAGCTTTTCTCGTTTGAAAGAATCAGAACAAAAGAATTGGACCCGCTGGTTTCTTGATGAAAGTTTCCGGTGAATCTGGTGAGACTGACCAACATTGCCATTTGGTAGATGTCGCCTTAATTCGGAGATAGAAAATGCTGTGAGATGTTACCATTAGTGGTCATTCTGTGCGCTAATTTCAAGTTGAAGACCCTGCCTCCGATAATTCTGGCTGCACAGATCCTTCTGTGCATTTGATGTGTTTCCGTAATCTGACGACGTTGCAGTAACTTGTGCGATAAACTGGCTGTAAACTCCACATGTATCTCTCCATTAGGACCATTTGCATGTCATTTCCATGGCTGTGATGCGTCCAGTAGAAGTCATCAAAATGCTTTCCTCTGATTACCATGTATGGTCCACAAATAGCCTCATGTACCTGCAGTGTGGGTAATACCTCAGTTTCAACTATGACACAACTCTTGTTCACAGACAGTAACAGAGCCACTGCAGTCACAGTGGTTGCTGCTATATACATATGCCCCTCACATCCACTGTGTTTGAAATGTGCAATGTCCATTAGCAAAACAAGTGAAATTTGATTTGTGCATTAAAACATCTGAAGCCTGCAAATGGCCTCCAATGTCTCTCAGCTCTCTGTGAGCTCCATGCTTGGGCTAAGTGCAAATGGATGTTCGTCTAATGGCTTTGCTTCAGCTTTCCTTCCACTTGCTTCATACGAACCCCACATTCCGACTACTTACCATTGCATTAAAAGTAAAAATATCAAACCCACGGCCATAACAACCAAATGCATTTCGAGCTGGCAAACTGTGCAAACGCATCTCTTGGCAACGGAGTTTTCATCATTGTTTGAGAAGCCCGAATTGTGCCTTCTTGCTTCTTTGGCAGTGAGAACAAACAGTGTGATCTTTGTCAACCTTTTTCACATTTATGAAAGAAGATTTCTGGAGGTTTCGCAGCTGCTTTGATCATCCCTTTTTGTGATATTTGGACTTCTTCTGGAGCTCCGTGTGTGCAATCATGGAAATAAGGAACTGGAAAAAGAGGAGGCAGAAAATGATCGCATTGAACACATTCATGGAATTTCTAAGAGAGACTGTGAAGGAGTGTGGAAAAGTTGGGATTTCAAAAGCCATTTGTGCATGAAGTTTTGTTGGGAGTTGAGATGTTCTCAACAAGATGAATTCCTTTGCAGGAGTAAGTCCATTAGCCGAATTCTGCAGGTGGGAAAAATATCGATGGCTTCATTGTGTCGTTCACAGTGTTACTGGAGCAAAAAGTCAATTCATGCAGCAAAGCATTGCTTTATGACTTGCATGAAGAAAAAGTTTCAGCTTGGAGAGTGAAAGTTTTAAAACGCTGGTGTGCTTTTACTTCAACTTTTCTCGCAATTGCAGCTTGAAGGAAGCATCGAAACGCTTCAGACTTTACTGCGTGAACAGATTCTACCATCGGGTTGGTGAAAATAGGTTCTGAGGAGAAAGTCTTGTTTTGTATTTACAGGAGAAAGAGTTGGAAAGTCAACAAGCCAAACAGTCACCTTTGCTCACCAAAAAATCCAAAGCCACAGGTAAGTGCTATCGTCTTCACCTTGAGTTCTGAGAGAAATCGCAGCATTTCTTCCTCCATTTTGCTGTTGGAAGCCAACTTTGCTCCACAACAGCAACTGCCTTCTGAATATGAAAGCGACTTCTCCTAGCATGCAGCGCTGCAACGTCCTGACTTTTTGCTGTTGAAATCTCATTTTGGATGTCCATTGTGTACGTCAAGAGGGAAGACAGGGATCCCTTCCCTGCAAACTGGGCCCCATTATTTCAGCAAATTTGATAGCCCATTTCATATTTCAGTGCTCACATGTGTTTAAAAACCGTCAGGCGATCCCGTGACAGTTTTCAATTTTGTGCTTTTTTGTCGCTGAACCGAAGAAGGGCGTATTCAGCAGAGGCGGCCACGTATCGTGTGACAATTTGGCGCAACGGTCTGTGGTCGTTGTTCAGTCTGGAGTCGTTCAGGTCACCCTCGCATTACAATTAAAGGCTATTGAAAAAGAATGGTTTCCCCAACTTGGAATTGTTTTGGACTCTGTTGTGTGATGCTTAGAAGTGCCGTCTGCCCCCCTCAGCTGAGGCGTTCCACAAACCTTCTTTGTTGGGAGAGATCGACTTTGAGTGACGTCTGCTGGCCGTCCGGAATCGATGAACCGTGCGATTGATCTGTCATTCTTTACTGGATTCCACAACGGTGATGGTGTTGTCACGGAAGATGCGTTGATGACTCCCTGCACAATGTTTCAACAGTTGTTGAAAGTGAATCTGAAGTGTCTTTGGCCTTGCGAGAAGTTTTTTCGGCATCTCGCGCGCATCATTTTGACAGCCTTCTGAGAAAGTCCTGATGCGCCTTACACGTCTTAACACCCGCTGGGCAGTCATTAACAAGAGGTGTACCAGCACCCAGGTGCGTGCACAATTTCTCGCTTTCACGCCCATTCCATTTGTGGCGCTTCCAACATCTTTTCACGCAACGTAAGACCAGATGGAACTTCGGCTAGAATTGCTGTGAGATGAGAGGGAACCTGGCTTGCCTCACTCCGCGTCATTTTTCCACAGGAAACAGAATCATTACAGTTCTCAAGCTTTCTGGATCTATTATGATATGCAAGCAGTGGGCAGCAAGCAATGCGAATCAGGTTTTTTGGTGAGTAAGGAAAAAGATTGTGCTGCAGCATTGCTTGCATTTTTAAGCGCGCAGCATGAGCTTGCTCAATGCAAAGCGCACTTAGTACAATCACCATAGTGTATGTCTGTATGTATGTAAAAATCCCCATTCAAACAGGGGGGGCGGTAATTGAATCTGACCATTTTGCAGCCTCAGTATATAGTGTACAATATTTTCCCCTACCCCTGGGTCTGGATTCAAACAAGGGGG
>JAAUYG010038510.1_pt1 | contig 19538 bp, 17 predicted proteins | sample 7278091 | NCBI WGS metagenome assembly JAAUYG01 (sample SAMN14350201, study PRJNA611818) | marine sediment metagenome | isolation source: surface marine sediment (0.6m) | place: French Polynesia: Moorea | collected 2018-08
AGGGAGAACTAAATATGTTGACAGTACTGCACTGTCAACATATTTACTTCTCCGTCTCACCAAAGGCCACCTCTCTAATGTGGACTACTAGCGGAAAATATTTATGGCCATATTAGAGAGGGTGACCTCTGTTGAGAGTGGCCACTAAGAGGACTACTGTATTACATTTTTATCAACAACAACAACAAATTTGGTCAGCCCCACTGCCACTGTGATATAATCTGTCTCTAACTGCAAGACCAACACATGCTACAAAGCCTTGTTGGGTCATACCGGAAGAATATATATGTACTCCCCAAACTAGATAGACTGCCATTCGCCATTCGGTGTGCCTTTATTTTGTCAAAGGCAAGCAACTAGTATGATCCACTTAGTTCTAGGAGAGATGATCTGGCTGCAGGGTGTTCCTAACTTGGCTCTGTTCAGGGACCTTAACCCTCCCCAGGCCCAATCCGGGAGATAAGAGAACACAATTTCCTGCACTGCATTTTGCAGATTTGGCAATCCCTGGCCATAACTGCCATCATGCCAGTACACCCCATGGCAAAGAAAGCTAATTTCTGCCGTTGTCATTGTGGTTTATGCTTCCGCTCAGGGGCGCTGGGTTTGGGCGGAGCAGGAGCAGGAACAAGCGGATGGCCCGCCGCGCCACCCCGGCCTTCTATCTCTGACTCTGGATGACCTCGCCAAATGAAATCTGAAGGGTATCGTAACCCAATGCGGATGATGGGATGGGAGAAATGTTACATCACAGGGGACTGTAAAAAAAAAGGGAGGGGGGGGCCATGTGCCTGGAAATACTGGCATTTTGCTTTGCAATCTGCATACAGACACTAACCTGATCAGGTGATCATGGTGATAGCGAAGCATTTTACCTAGTATCGGTATGTTGTGTCAGAGCAGAGTAGATTTCCTAAATTTGAGCGTACACCAAGGTACCCCCCAAAATAATTCATCCTTACATGATAAATTAAATATTTACAGATGCAGTAACAATCATGTTATTCCGACAAATGTTAGAAAGTTTAAACTTGTGCAAATAAATTAATTAGTGGACCATGCGCTCTGGACATCTTTGCTGTAATGGTGGAGTTAGTTGACCTTCCGTTTTACTGATACAGTTAATCCTTTCTTGAGAGACCACTGCCACGACAGACTGAGAGTCAGACCACCTGTCTTAACTGACCACATATCGTTCATGTTATTGGCTGAAGATCCTACATTTCAGTGCAATTGAAGTTCTGTCACCAAAGACCACTGGTCTTGAGAGACAAGATTTTTTATAGCGAGTTGGGTGGTCTTTCAAGACAGTTTCTGCTTCATAATCTGAACCGTGTCTGTAAACTCTGTTATCCCACAAATCGGGCTCAGAGGCTAAGACTTTCAGCCGAGGCTAACGTCACAATTTTCTCTGCACCATATGGACATCTCATTTGACTCCTGTCAAGAACCATTGACACATTCGTGGTTACAGGCATGACATGCTGTGCACTGGGAAGATCCATAAATAATAAACCACCAGGTAATATGACCATTGATTTCATCAGATAGTTGACTTTGCACAGGTTCGGAATGGTTTTAGGGATGGCTGCCTGGTTAATATTACATAAGCTACCGGTACAACCTAATATCTTTTTGTTGATTGATCTAAAAATACCTCGCTCGTCCCACCCCAGAGGATGGTGCAGGGCAAATTTTTGAGAAGCAATATTGGCACCTTCTGACTGTACGGTAGTCTGCTTCTAATACATGTAGATCAGTCCTCATGAGAAATGTATAGAAGCAACAAATGTGTTTACAATACTAATATTTCATGTATTTGCTGCCTAGATTTGTGTCTCCCATACAGAGGAGGTCATCCCTAGGTGTCCTTTATATGTACATAGTGTGACGTATTTACGTCATGTATTTACATGTTGTACCTCAGATCAGAAAACGAGTGAAATTTAATTTGTGTACATGGTGTACTGGTAGAACAAAGAGTTTGAAGTGTTAAATGCAAGCTTGGCGGCTTCTTTGTAGTGATGAAAACCACGAAACCAAAAATTCTCGGTAGTAAAAGTTCTAAAGTAAATGTTTGTGAAGTAAAATAAAAAGTGAAATAAGAGCTAAATACATGTACATAAAATGCATAACTGATACATAAATACCATCTAGTATTATAGTATTATTTGGCAGTAGTATATCCACAGTATTTCTTTTTTTTTTTCCTATATTAACTTTTAGTTACTGTTTGGAGAAAAACTTTTATGTGACCCAATTGATAAGGAAATAAAATACAGAAAAGTTGAATTGAACAAGTTAAGAATAAACGCTTTGGATGAAAATAGAATTGGGTATAGTTTGCGGAAAATTAGTACCACATGTACCACTCATACACTGCCCCCCACCCCCTCACCCCAATCCTTAACCCTATGCCTCATGAAGTTATATCACCACGTATTATAATAGCAGTAGCCCTTGGCAGGTGCCATTTTGAGAGTGTGCAATTTGGCTTAGGCCACTTGTGATCCAAGCTGCGATTATTTTAATCCCCTCAAAGCCACCAGGTAAGACTATTAGGTCGTAAGCGATATGTTCCACTCTTTACCCATACCATGGCTTGGAGGGGTGTGGGCCATGGGCAGAAAGCTCCGGAATCGGCAGACCCTAATTCCCCGATCTAATACATCATTGATGTCCACACAATACCTTAACTTGGCATCCAGGAATTATCAATTGGGCTTCAAAGTGATTGGGCCAGGAATTCAATTCTTCGGACTGCTTCTGGGCTCGGAACTAGCCCAAAAAATCTTTTAATTTCATGCCCGGCTGAAGAAGGCAGTAGGCCGGACCATCGCTTCTCCAGCTATTGTGCGAATGCATTCTTGCTTATCACTCCAGAACATATTGCAGAGCGACGACAATGAAGGCTTTGCTCAGTGTAATTGCAATCCTGTTATATCAGACTTGGAGCTTTTAAAGCGCGACTAAGCTGACGATTTTGTCCCGATGCTTAGGCCAGTATTAGCCAGGATTTACCACGCTTGGCATCATGAATGAACATGGACACACGGCATCAAGTTAAAAAAAGCAGATCTGTTCTTACATGTTGCGTTTCAGATTTAATCTCGCTCATGTGTTTCTGCTGCTTTTTGTGAGAGACTTGTAAGAACTCGACATGTTCACATACAGTACACAGATATATATACATGTGTATTTGTGATACAATGTACATGTACACATTTGTATAATAAAATTAGGTCAACAAATGTACATGGCGTATACATGTATATAATACCAAAGAATGTGTACTACATTGTGCTCATGATATCAAAGCAGACGCACCAATTCATAACTTTGTAAACCATTTCAGTCACCAATTCCAACCTGTGCTGATGTTTTTTGTGTCTGCTTACACCTACCAGTGCATGTATTTACAGATTCCGTGTAGTTCCATATTTGGTACATACCGGTCCTAGTATGTATATAATGGCTCACAGATATTACCTCTATTTTAAGACCACCATACAAGACCGCTGAGACTGGTCTTGTATGGTGAAAGTCCACTATATACCTGTATACCGGTAGTCTGAAAAATTTGCATTGGAGCTCAAACTAAGTGGCCCTGTAATCAAGGCGGTCTTGAAATAAAAGGTCGTAAAATTGAGAGACTGCTGTATATATTGTCAGACCTATTGAAAATTTTGCCGTCGAGTCTCCCTTTCTTGTAAAATAGCTGTTATACCTGTTATAGGCTGAAGTTAGGTAGAGTGCTAAAGAGGATAAATCAATGTTATTAGAGTGTTGTTAAAATGGTTAAAATGTTAAATAGAGTGCTAAAAAGGATATACCGTATGTAGCATTATATAGATATATGTAGCATTAATAGTAGATGACAAAATGTTTTTCAGTATTCAATTATGGCTTTTGGTGACTCTGTAATCTTGGTTAGCACCGGAAACTATATTAGGTTGAAGAAATAGAAAAAAAAGAAAACGCAAGCGTGAAAACAATTAGGAAAATAGACAAAAAAAAATACCAGAGAAACATGAGAAAAGAAGTCAGAAAAAAAACAGAGGGCAAATCTCATAACTTTGGAATATTTTTTTTTCTCAAGCAGAGCCACTGTGCAGTGAAGCATCCTGATTCTCACCAATGCACACATGCCAACCTCTCCAATATGGGTTTTCGCTGTTTTCTTTCCCTTACGCGTATTCAATTAGTTTGCTGCAAAGCAACTTTGCCCAGGCTGCCGATTTCCGCAATAATTGCCGTCGCACGGAGGATTTCCATACCCTGTCAGGCTCGCGAACACGTAGCGGTAGCTGGGGTTTTAGTTTTCACATCTGACTGACTCGCAGTGAGACGGGAGGGAAGCAAATTGGGTTTATCAGAGGGGGGTAAGGAAGAAGGAAAGCCTCTCCCGACATGAAAGCTCCGCCGTAACAACCAGGGAGCCATCTGGTGTCACAGTTGTCAAGCTTTGGCGACGAAGTTGTTGGCATTCGACAGTAGGACATTATCGACTGAAGGCATGTAAATAACAAGTCCATTACATGCAGCTCTTTGACAAAGCCCTCCATTAGAAATTTCGCCAATATAAAATTGAAAATTTTTTTAATATAAAATGGCATCTGGTAATGGACTGCTAAATGAAGCGAAAGACACAAGTGTTGCTCTTGTTGAGCATAATAAAAGCTCAAACAATTTTCTGCATGTTCGTTCATTGAATTTCTTTCTTTTCAATTGATCAGTCATGTTACTTGTCCTTGACAAGCCTGCTGTTCTATAGAACTGTGCAATTTTGATTTGTAATGTAAGGAAATGTAAGGCTCTTGTACAATGTTGTATATTGGATCAGATGATGAAATATTTGTTTCCTATTGCCAAATATGTCAATTAATAAATGTGGTCAAGCTGAAGTACTGTAAATTCATTAATGTTTGCCTGGGATTAATGTTTGCACTGTTGAGACAAAACCATGTTCGTGGAGATTAATATTTGCAGTTAGTTGAGTTCTTGTTAATTATCTAGGTACATGAATTATGTTAGCATTTATTTATTTTTGTGATTTGAAGATGGGCGCAAATTTTGTCAAATATAACCCCCACAAACATTACTGAATTTACAGGATAGTCTAGGTACAATCACTTCGACCAAATTCTTGACCGTCATGGAAAGTCGCCTGTATCTGAAGATTCATGTAAAAAATGTTCAGCAACACTAACATACTATAAAATGTTTTCTTCTTAGATTATCATTTATGCATATATACTATTTGATGTTCTGTCCAATGAAGACAATTGTTAGATGAACACATACATTTACATCTCTCAGGGAGGATGGGCCTCTCCCACGTGGAAGTCTGGGACTCGGCGCCAAGATTCCTGGGGCCCATCTGAACGAAGTGGCACCATTGTCGGGCGATCCCGTTTCCTATCAACCGATAGACTGCAACATCAATGAAGAATACACAGTGGCCTGCCGCCGAGAAGGTTCCGAAGTCTACTTGCCTTTCTCCTTCATCAGCAAATACTTTGAGGTAATACATGTTAAAAGGAAAAGAAAAGAAAGTGTGATGCTGGTCAGTGGAAGAATAACCTGAATAACCTTCACTTGAAAAGAGATACCCAATTGTTTGGAGACCTTGAAAACTGAACATAAATAGAAATTTTTTTAAAGACTTCCAACCAAGACTGTTTACCATTTACACTATCAACATCAGGTTTTTGCAATGTAAATGAGAACTCCATGACCACTGTAGACTCATTACATTTTGTATATTTGAACCATACACATGACACAAATGTTCACACCGTTTTACTAATGTGACACCAGCGGCTGCATTTTCCTTCTAACTTGGTTGATCCTGATACGAGAAAATAATACACATCATGCCTCTCATGCCCCCCCCCCGTCTGGTCTGACAATATAGATTAGGCTATGTTTGAACATCGTAAATATGTGCCATGGGACTTTTTTTTTGTATGAGTGATAGCATGTCATTCGTTCTCCGCCTTTCCCCTGGTTCCTTCTGTAAAACATCTGTGGCCGTGATGACATAATGTATAATGACAGAGGGGTGACCGATGGCCCTTTGAAGGCAGATACGTCCTGTCTTTCTTCCCCGTTTCAGCTTGTTTCATGACCCTACCCCTGCCCCGTCCTTTTCGCTGCTCGTGGGCTCACGATATGCCACCCTCCCAATCTCCTACACCTCCCGCCCCGCTCCCATACCCAGCAACGTGGGTTGACTTTATCCCACGTGCAATGCCCTTCATTACCGTAATGCTGAAATGGGGCGACATGGCACTAATGCCGTTCAAATTGCCTGTTTTGGCGAAGAACCTCAGGAAACATAAAAGCTTAAAGCCCATTCATCACTAGGGTTATGTGGCCCGGCTCACCATGTCAACGCCAGGCTAATCGCGAGGGGGGGTTATCCCTCTGCCGGGTTACGAGGCTCTGAGGACTTGATTTGAATTTGGCCATGTGACGAGCCTTGGTGCTACTAGATTCGGGTGATAAATACGAATCCTAAATGGTCTGTAGGGTTCCAGGTAGTGATCAGCACCTTCGAGGGTCTTATTTTATGCGCGGGGGTAATCTTCGTCTCATTAAACGAAATTCATTTTGGCCTTCCTGGAATTCATTTCGATGATTTGTGCATGGCATTTACATCCCACCCTAAAGGCATTTATAACCTCCCTCCTGTTGTGGGCTAGTCTTTTTGCAGCATCTTCAAGTTTTTTAGCCGATGCCAAATTGGGAGATTTAGTATCCCCGGAAATTTCGCTTCCTGGGTGTCATGAATCTTAGCTCCTGATTGGTTGTTCTTGTTGACAGCTACTTCCTGCATAACACTCCTTATGGAGTTTAAAGTGTTCTACACTACTTGGGTTTGGGGCATTTGTAGCACACTTGCAGGCAAATATTCAAGAATGTTGGGCATTCTACATAGATATATCTACTTTCTACTGGTAATGTATGGCCCATGAAGAAATTTGCAGACTGTATATGTCTGCCCATCGGCAATAAGCAAGCGCCTTTCACCATGTTTATCATGTTTATGGCTTCACTTCATCCTTCCATCACAAGGGAGGACTGCATTAAAATTACGCGTCACTTCTTGGCGCCATTTCCGTCATTGTAGCTCGAATATCCTACCCTATCCGAAGGCACAATATTTGGCTAAAACAATAGGATGTGAAAGCAAACAAAACTGGATATCCTACATGTCCTATGCCCAACTGCCTGTCTATCTTATTTAGGTAAAAAAAAAAAAATCAATCATATAAAGTCTGGTCTCTGTAGTAGCCTCTTTGTGACAGAGAAGGCGAGAGTCCTGTCGCATTTCGGAACCAGATGGAAAATAGGGTCAGACTCTGGAGTAGGTAATACGGGTCTAGAAATGGAATCGGTAGACTGCTCCTCCTTCGCCCAAACATTGATGGGAAGGCCACTAACATGACTCTAACAGAGATGCACAGCTCTAAGCCCTGCGGCACAACCGCCAGACCGTCATCCAACCCGCGGTCTTCCTCTCGACATCGAGGAGAAGAACAATCCCTGCCCTTCCTCTGTCTGTGCCTTGGCACTTCGTGTGATGTCTGGAGAGCATGTTAGCCTGTCGCTAGTGAATCATCAAAGTCTGGCAATTCAGGGCGCTCCGGACTAATGGCATAAAATCTATACTGTTTGGCAAAGAGGAAAAAAATAAAAAAACAGAAATGTCCTGCATGTTCTGGAGAAGGGGAACATCATTAAAACAAGAGAAAAACATCTCTTTTGTTGTAAACCAGTGGATTTTATGACACGTGAAACATTTCTTAAATATTTCTTGTGTAAATGAGTAGATACTGTACCATGTGTATCCTTAATCTGTTTATTAATGACGTTGGTGCAGTTTCTTTACAGTGAAGTACTTTTCAACCCCTACCGTCCCTGGGTTATCGGTATTCACCATTTACACCCAAGTTCTTTGACCAGTATACTTAGCTGGTTTAATTAGCTTAAATATTTGTACTTCACTGTATCAGTGCCGATAGGGAGTACCGGTATTTCGCGCCTGATTCATACTTGCAACATGAATAGTCAGTTTCATTGGGACACCAAATTACCTTGGTCATGTGGTGTTCTTCGGCCCCTGACATTGCTCATTGATACTTCATGAAGCTTTGGCCAATCATGAGCCTGCTTTTTTTTCGCAATCGCACCTTTCCTCTTCTTTCAGATAACTGTGGGAAATTTTCTGTCAAGGGGTTTAATTTAAACATGTTAAATACTTCTGATTTAGTAGCTATAAGCATGATAAGCTTGTTCTGTCAAAAGTGTACATTGCTATATGTACGTAATGCACATACGTACATTGGTAGCTTGTCGATATGTGTGTATTTGTCAACAGATATATTGGAAGGAGCCAGCTGCAAGTTTGCTGGCAATTAGCACGATACTGAACATATAAAAAGGACAAATATAATACTAGTAATGTGCATCTAATAGTTCATTTTAACTTCTTAAAAGTGATAATAAGCATGATCCAGGTTGCCACTACCGCAAGTACATTGTAGATGCATGAGTCCTATATAGTGCTATCTACATTGATCCAAGTCATGCTTCAGTGTTTGCCAAAGGCTAAAGACGCCTCAGCATGAGATTTTCAGCAAAAGTCATTCCCTAGAAAACATGGAAAAGAAAGAAAGAAAAAACCCAATCACTCCTGTACCTGTTCCTCCCCACCACTTCACTGCCGGAGCATGCCCCACTTGTGTTGTCTCTCACTGTTTGTTTGACTTTTTTTCCCCTCTGCAGATCTACGGCAAGATATCGGAATATGACGGTTATGAGAGGTTCGAATGGGAACACAGCTATGCCAGGGTCTACAAGCCCAGGGAGAAGTACTCATCTAACGGAATTTTTATGTCCTTTGAGCACTACAACGTGGAGGTTCGAGATCGTGTCAAATGCATCAGCGGCATCGAAGGTTTGTATGCAATATTGTTTTACAAAAAAAAAAGTACTGGGAGAACTTTGGAGAAACTTTTTTTTTTCGTCCTTCCAGATAGCATAGCAGAAATTTTGTTAATTCAGATTGACTAGAACTATTTAACCAGAGGTCGGTGATAAAGTATAGTAAAATTTTGGAATAGAAAAAAAAATCGGCATTTGAAGTTTCAATTTTAAGTTATCACGTTAGTACTGCTTAGAATAGTTTGCTAGTATTTTCCGAGTTACAATTTATGGATTGTGTCTGCAAAATTTTTACTTGTAATAAAACTGGTGTAAACATGACAAAGGAACATGATAAATAAATATGAAAGAAATGTGCAATAAAGATAAGATTGTCTTAAATCATGACTACAATACAAAATTGCATGTGGTTTCTCTAGCTACACTAAATGTAAATGTCTTCTACTAAGCTTGGATTATTCAACATGTTCAACAGGTTTAATTTAAAGCTACGGAAGAAGCAAATTCAATTAAACCCAATCTCAATAAAACCTGTAAAAAAACTTTAATATAATAAAAACTATTAAATGAGGTCTTATACTTTTATCATGCTTATACATGTACAAACTGCTTCCTAGACTGAACAAAAAATCTTTTGAGTTACATGACAGACTATGTCACATATCATATGGTTTATTTGAACAAAGCCATTATCATCGTAATTTTCAAACAGTTTTATGCAGCCTAAGACACCCCGAAATATCTTTAATAGACCAATCGTGTGACAAGACCCATGGTCTTGGATCATGAACCAATCAGTGCGCGGTACTTGGAAGATTACATTTAAGGCATTGTTGATTAGAGGGATCATCCAAGACGACCACCACCCGCCACATGATTTCTGACTCTTGTGATCAGGTGGTTTTGTCAAAGCGGGAAGAAAAGAACCAATGCCATAAGGAGTTCTGCTGCCAGTTCATCCGCTAACTCGTAAAGACGGCCTTAGTTGAAGGGGACTTAAGAGATATGCGACCATGGCATGAAAAGCTATGGCGGGGTTTCACGATATGCGGCAGGCTCTAAGGAACGTTGCTTAGTTCTCAGGGTCACCGATCTCTGCATTGGCTCCTTTGTACTTATAACAAAGGTCACGGCATTCCACCATTACCCCTTCCCTCTGTGTCATCTCCCTACCAGACTGACTCGAGACGCCGAGCCGGCCTTTTTCGATTTGATAATGATGACAAATATAGACCACGGAAATTAAGGGTCTCTGGAGGGAGGCAATTTCTGCGGGTCGCCAATCGTGGCGCGAGCAATTGTTCTTATCAGGCGAGTTAATGTTGGCTATATTCCACCCAGGCCTTGTTTGTACAATTGAGGATGAAAATCTGCTCGGCATGATAAAGTAGTCGGCATTTTGAGATCGTGACCTGAAGAAAAGTGCAATGCTGCTTTGAAACCAGCACTTGTTCACTGGCTATCCCTCATTCAGTCTTTAGATTAGAATTTTGGTTCTTAGCTTGCAAAAAGAGTTTTTTTCCATGATACAAGTATGCGACATTGGTAGAATTCAGTACTACTTAACATGCATCTGTAACTTTATTTAAGTACCATAAACAGCTGTAGGAATTAACCATTGAAAATCATCTTACTTAATAAATAAAAGTAAATATTAATGAATGTATCAATAAATTGAGTAGTATCGCCACAAAAATACAAATGTAGTACAATGTAGTACAGATTGTTAACAAAACAAAAAAAGTTTTCCACACAAAAAGGTTCTACGTAATATATACACATGATATACAATAGTCCCCCTAGGGACATCCCTTCTGCCAAGCAATTGTGTCCTTATTAGAGAGGTGTCCTTTGGTGAGAGGGAAGATCACATGCGTTTACGGTCCTTGCTGCCAAGAATTTGTGGGCTTACTACAGGGGTGTCCTCTCTGGAGAAGTGTCCTTTAAGAGAGAGTCTACTGTACACTACAGTCTATGTATTTAACATAGAAACCAAGTGCAAAAGACTTATACCCATAGCTTGCAACTAAAACATCTTTGCTGCACTGCTGTTCTCTCACTCTAAACATATACATTTGTATCAAACATTATTGTGTATACCATGTATACATTTACATGTTTTCTGACAAGAATATGAAGGCTTATTAAATTGTTGTGGACACGGGACGACTTTGGGGGCTTTTATACATGTCATATTTTCGTCATGTGTTTGTTTAGTGGCCCCCGTGAGGCAGGCTGCAGACATGCTGGAAACATAAAATACGCCGCTTTTATGAAACGGCAATGGATCAGCCCTACTCCCTCCTGGACCTGAAACCTAAGGGATCATTCCTTTATACATTATCAACCTGTTGCAGATACCATGGGGAGTTATTATTTTCTCACCAAGCAGGGCATAATAGGTCACGGCAGTGCTATAACTCAAGAGGCAACAAAAAAGCCCGACCCAAAGGTCGCCATGAAAGGGTAAATTTGGAGAACCAGTGCTGGCTTTGTGTTGAATAAACAAGATTTATTTCTCTCACAAACCCTTTGACATCCATCACATTATACATACATGTATCACAAAAGAAAGCATATATGGTCATTGTTCATGGAATTATTGCGCATTAGTCAGCAATTTATGTTTGTGACAATACATGGTGAAGATTTACCATCACACCATCCACTGTACGTGTTTTTCAGGGATGTTAGGCGATGTTTGTAGTAACTGAAAGTCGCTGGCAAAGGGTACTTGGTACGGTTCCTTGAACAAATCCTTCTGAAAACATTTGAAATTTTCAGAAATACAAATCTGTCTGCGAGACCCTTTTAGGTTGAAGATGAAGAAACATGGAGAATGCATGTACACTGTGCACAAATCATGCATACATCATGTACATATGTCACATGCTCTCTTTATCCAAACCAAACCCATCAAAAAAGTTGTAGATTTTAAAATAAATCTAATTCAAGTTATCTGGTTCAGAGCTGCCTGAGGATTTATGCCTCTTGGTCAGCAATGAAAGATCAGCGCGAACATACTTTGTACAGTAGAACCTGTTTTGCAAGACGGCCGCACTTACCCTTAATATAATATGTATTCTCTCAAGACAGGTGGTCTCTGATAAAAAAAGTTCCAGTTACACTGTGTATTGAAAAGTAGGGAATTCTGCCAGAAATACAGTGAAACTTCTGTATAAAGACCACTCTAGGGACCAACAAAATGTGGTCCTTATACACAGGTGATCTTTGTTATGTAGGTCCAATAACATGGAAAATATTTCCCTGGGAACCTGTAAAATGTGTTCTTTATAAGCAAGTGGTCTTTATATGCAGGTGGTATTTATAGCAAGTTTGACTGTAAGTGGTATGTAAAGGCAGGTGGTCTCACAACAGTCTTTCAAGACAGGCTTTATTGAACATGAGTATAGAAAAACTGTAAATGTGTTGAATGAATTGGAAATGACCGTAAATGAATTGGGTGTCTATATGCTGAAATTTTAACATCTTTAAAGGACATGTTACAACACACAAGTGTGCATGTGTATGTGTACACTAAATATTATTTATCATGTGCCATGAGAGACCCTCTGTCTTCAGGTAACTTGAAAGATTACGTTTTTCTGCCAGAAGTACATGTACCTACATTTCCGTACAACTGAAATTGACACCAAAAACCAGTAAACAACGTGTTAAAAGACCACATATTTTTTGGCCAAATGTGGCGGTACATGTATTGTGATAGATAATATGGACCAAATAAATATAAATACAATTTTATATACATACCTTTAATTTCCAGGTGTACCGTTGTCCACCCAATGGGGTCCCCAGGGCTATTTCTACCCGATCCAGATTGCTCAGTACGGCCTGAGCCACTACAGCAAGTACCTGGTGGACAGGTCGCGCTCTGTGATCATGCTGGAGAACGGGGAGAATGCGTCCCCTAGCAGTCGGTGGGAAACGAGTGACGGGGACACGGTAGCCAGCGTCATGGATGCAGAGACTCTCAGCCATGTCATACAGTTTAACAGCAGAGGTATCGTACTGTGGAACAAGTGTCTTCGAATGTGTCTGTCTACGAATTAGTAGTAACAAGGGATTTAAAAGTTTCTTGAGCAGCAATCATTATTAGATATATGTGTTATGGTACTTAGGACCAGTGGTGGATTAAGGATACTGACAAAAAAAATAATTGATAAGGTTAACTGTAATGTTACAGTTTCTACTGGTCTGCTGTGTTAAAAAAGACATTCAGATATTGGTATATATCATAAACATGAAAATGTAGAATTGGCTGTGTTTTATAATCCCCCGAGATGTTGAAGTTGTCACTTAGTGTCCGTGATGCTTGTCAGTACACTGCAGGTGCTTCTTTGTTAATTGCTATAAGGTATCAGATAACATGTAAGAATATAGCATATATAAGACTTGTGTAAGATGAATATAGTGCGCATTTTCTCAGTTCCATATAGCAGAACTGTACCTAACATGATCTTACTAAAATAGCAGTAGGAAATTATGCCTGGTTGAAACTGGACTCACAGAATAATGAAATACCCACCCCACCTATATTTAACAAGCTACAATCAATTACTTACTCTAAGTAGGTTTTCAAACATACAAAAGCAATTCCTAGGGCACATTATGCAGTTAGTTTTTCAAGCATTTAGCACTCGTGAAAGTGCTTTATCAAGGAATATTTTCAAGGAATATTTTTTGTCTTGTCCTTTGCAGATTCTCTGTCCTACCCCGGTGCCACGCTGATCACAGACTCCAAAGATCATCACTTCCTCTCCCTCGACTTCAAGTTCCTCACCAATGGCAGTTTTTCAGTGGCCTTGCAAACGAAAGGCAAACACCCACAGACCTTCACCATTCACTACGTGTGCAGTCACACCCTGATAGACATTCAGGGCACAGACATCTATTACGGTCTCGGGGACGGAACCAGATGGACCAGCGTTACCCGAGACCTAGCAATTGACCTTCAGAAAGGCGCAGTATTAAAAGCCAAGAAAAAAGGCACCAAATATTCCATAAACCGTGTGATAAGCGTAGAGTTCCATGGGCGCGGCTTCGTCGATAACGTGACGCTAGCAAACAATGCGCACCTAGCGCAGTTTTACTATGCCGCCAATTGGCTGGTAATACATCAAGATGACAAAGGCGGTTGGCCAATCCAGGTCACCCGCAAGCTAGCGAACGGGATGCTAGAACTTCCTCCCGGCTGGTATTCGGCCATGGCGCAGGGACAGGCCATGTCGCTTCTGGTGCGTGCCTATCATCGAACAAACAACCGGAAGTACTTGGACGCGGCCGTCCGAGCCATGCATATATTTGACGTTACTAGCGAAGACGGTGGCGTATTGGCCTACTTCGCTGAAAAATACCCCTGGTATGAAGAATACCCGACAGTTCCGAGCTGTTTCGTGCTAAACGGATTCATCTATTCCTTACTGGGTCTGTATGACCTCAAGGATGTCGCCCCCCGTGAACACGCAGAGGAAGCGGAACAGTTATACCAAGCTGGACTTGCCTCCCTCAAACAAATGCTTCCACTCTTCGACACAGGCTCTGGTTCCATCTACGATTTGAGACACTTTACGCTCGGTGTGGCGCCAAACCTTGCACGGTGGGACTACCATGCCACACACATAAACCAGCTGCTTCTGCTTAGCACTGTAGAAGACCACCCGATCTTCTCCGAAACTGCAAAGCGATGGATCAGTTACATGAAAGGTCAGCGTGCCCCGCACAACTAAACTGCCAAAAACAGGCACAGCCCGCAACCACTGTTGTATTTTATAGTACCGGTATAATATGACGCACCATTTTCAGCATCAAACCACAATCCATTGTTCCACTTCAATGCTTTTAAAACTTCTAAGGAAATTAGGATTACTTATGAAAACCAGGTTGTTTGTAGATGTGATGACGTTATTTAGGGTAAATTGAGCTTCGTTTCTGACATTTATTGAAATTCAAATAGCTTTAGGTTCTATTTACACCTTTTACTAAAAAGTAGTGACAGTTTGTTACATGCTCCACTCACATCAGTAGGGTGGTCCCTCTGTTCAATACCTCTCTAGAGAGGACACCCTCTCTGGAAAGGATGTAAATCTTGGTAGGAAGCACACTTTATGCACTTGATGCTCCTCCTCACAACCTCGAATGTAGACAGAATTGTATTTTGGAGAAAATGTGTCCTAATCGGAGGACGTAGTGATATTTGTCAACCTGAGTAAACCCCTTGGATCCCTTTGTAGTGGCAATGACTGGTTAATATGCCAGACTAATTCTTGACATTTATAAGCATTTTACAGTAAATGTGATATTATGACACTTTCTCAAGCATAATAGCTTTGTACAAACACCCACAAATATATGTTGTAATTTTGAAGTATGTGTAACATAGCATATTGCCCAAATACTAAATAGCAATCATGATGATCAAAAATAATCATTGGAATACATTGCCAATGCCTTAACAAGAATCCATAAAACCATAGTCCTGTCATAAACAGGATAAATATGCGTAAAAGTACTCACCGTGTACAGATGTATACAAGGAACATTTGTGAAACTTTACACCGAAAGACTGTCCAAAATAATATGAACATCTACCTATATTGACAATCAGAAGCATAAATTGCTGCTTTTGAGAGGAATTCTAAAGGCAGTGATTTGCACGTGTGGCAAATTATTTAAGCGTTGTACATTTGTAGCATATAAATTATTGGGTCCAATTTTGGCCTTTGGTGGAAGGAAAGTGATGGGTGTACATACTACAGAGGTTATTGTAAAGTGTGTACTGACCTACATTTATATACTACCACAGTAATATGTGCGTGCATGTATACTAGCTTGTTCTGCAGAAACTTACACTGGTCTTGAATGCCTTTGCAGGTGTAATCGTCTGTGCTGCTGATTTTTAAATGAACAAAATTAAAAAAAATCAATGTAATTTACATTCCTGTTAGAGTCAGTGTTAAAATTCAGTTTTTATATGGTTGTCCTGAAATCAAATAAAATTTTGCATCCTGCAGTACAGGTGTCTTCACATGGCATGCTAGAAATATTCTCTGTTCACATTCGTTTCACCATAACTGAACAGTGTACTGTCGGTAAGGTATTATAAGATATCAAAATATCTATATGTATAAATGTAGTACTACGTTTGATTGATGTGGAAAAAAAAACAAGTCTAGTACAATCAATTTCAATCATGATAATATTTTTCACAGACTTCAACCGTTGTCATATATGTGATTCAGCCTATGGCTTGTACTTAAAGAATGCGCTGCTCTCAGAATGAAAGAATGGATTGCTTACTTACCTTCATGACATATTTATTCATGACATTTTAATGTACAGTTGGTCATTGCTGATCACCACAAGCCCTTTAAGTATCAGTTTTTAGCTTGTGTTCATGTAGCCTTTAGTTTTGGGCGGGTGGTCAGTATCTGAATGATAGTTGTGGGTTTAAGCATACATTCCACTTTTATGTGTCCAGTAGAACCTGTCTTGGAAGACCACCCCATGGGCCACAACTGTGTTCTCTGAAGAGAGGTGGTCTTTGGTTGCAGGTTCAATACATTGAAGTACTAGTATAGTACCTTCTGCCAGGAATATCTGGTCCTTCAAGACAGGTGGTCTTTCATGGCAGTGGTCTTTCACTGTACTAACATCTTATGGTATTTGAATTGTTCACAGTGTTATCTAGACTACACTGGTAGACAGAGTTGGTCAGGGATGTGTTGTTGGTCCAGTGAGCTAAAAGTTGTAATGAATGTACACATGACACATGCTGTAGTAGTTGGGTTTCTGTTACACAATTAGTGCCCAAACAGGTAAGTACTCAGATCTTATATTCCTAGGATACTGATAAGATTTTTCAGAAGCATTGGTCTAAGGATCCTTTTCATTTCATTCAAAGGTGGAAGTTTTAAATCTGTCTAGAAGAAGAGAGTGTATCCTTGTAATTATGTACCTATTTGATGAGTAGATGGTCACATTTTCTGTCTGAATTTCCCCCCAAGAATAGATTGTGGAAACTATGTACAGATAGCAAAGTACGCAAAAAAAAAAAAATGAAATTCATGATTTGAGCACAGATCAACAACATAGAAATTCATGATTATGTAATTTAAAAATGAGAATTGGAAGGGTTCAAAAAAATTATATGTGAATAGTATTGCGTTGACCTGGCAGGATTGTACACTTGAGTGTAATTGAAACTGTGTTAATTCTTCTGAGTTGGCAGAGTGACGTAGTCTAACCTTATGGAAACTTTTCTTCACTGTGAACATTGTTAATTTAAACACGAAAAAATATAAAGAACTATCGTGACTTTCTGTGTCTGACAGTCTCATAAGGGTTAGTATACTTTTCATTATGTTCTGGTGATGTTTAACCTATTGCAAGGAATATGATGCAAATTAAAACTGTTCACACCTACCTGTAGCTACAGTTTGAATAAGAACTTTGGATAATTTACATGTATAATTTACATATCCAATAGTCCTTTCCATAATGATTAATGTTCCAATATATTACATGTATAATTTACATATCCAATAGTCCTTTCCATAATGATTAATGGTCCAATATATTATCATGGCTTCCGCCTAAGGATTTTGCTGAAACGTTCTTCGCTTTTGACTATCATTGACTATCGCTTATGATAGTCAAAAGCGAAGAAAAGTTCTTCGCTTTTGACTATCATATGCTGGCCTGTCATTGGAACATAAAAATAACTACTATGTAGTTACCCCTGGCGTGAATGATGATTTATGGATGATTGTTACATTCTGAACTGCATGTGTTGGTTAAAAACAAAATAAGTATCATGGCCGTTTATAGACAAGGCTAGATGGTATTTTGCATCACCTGTAGAGAGCAGTCTGTGTTGGCATGAGAGACTTCAATGACGTATGAAGATAAATAAATATTTTGATATAAACTTCTTATTCTTGCTTGTTGGAATTTTCTCGAGAAATATATGCCTCATTTATTTTTCTGTTGTATGTTGAATGGAGATTTTGCTGGGGTTGCACCTCAGAAAATCAGGGGAGGGGGAGGGTATCCAGAACTAAAAGTACAGTGGAACCTGGGAATTAGGGACACCCAAAAACTGGGACTGCCAAAAACTGTCGTGAACTGTGAGGTCGTCTTATTTCTCAGGTCCATTTCTATGCACTGAATAGACCTAGGGACTGAAGTAGCTGTCCTTAATTCCCAGGGTGTCCCTATTTCTCAGGTGGTCTTAATGACAGGTTTCACTGTATGTATATATGCAAGGTCTACTTTTGGTAATACGATTGAAAGTTCACTTCTCTACCTTTAATTTTGTCCTGATTGTAGCCATTTATGTACATTGGGATGCAATACCTGATGTTACCATTAATGATTAACGGACTTCATAATCATGTTCCAAGGCAGTTTTTAAACGGTATTTAACGCACAGCATTTGAATGGTGGAGAGTGTATGTAGGACAGGATTGAAGTATTTTATGCTTGGGGGGGTGGGGGGTGGAAAGAAACCAAAGAGGTTTTTGACAGAACTGTTTAATAAAACTAAGTCACACACACAAAAAAAAAATAAACAAATACATGACATTTCATAGGACTTGGCTGTTTTACTATTCTATTCAGCTTGAAGATCTGGGATTCCACAATGTTACATGGACACCAGTGTAAAACCGTTATCAGTCTCTTAAATGACATTTCCTAGAGTGAACACAAATATTGTCACAAGGTGCCCTGAATGCATCAGGTGCTGCCTCTCCCCAACCCCAATGGACACATCTAGTTTTGACAGAATTATTTGGCACAGGACACATTTATATTGGAAGGGGGATGCATTGTTATATATTCATATTTACCAGCAAGACAAACTGGAAATTATATTGTGGCCAGTATCATGATAGTTTTACAATGCCATGAAGCTTGGCTTTGGATCCACAACTGCAATATGTCTGAATAGTTTTATCTTCCATATCAAAGCATAAACAAACAAGAAAGACCACTGGGACAGCAGAAAGCCCCGCCTGCCAACAAACTACATAATGTGACATGCAGATTAATGTCAAATACTACTAGGAAATATATACATTGTATTTACAGAATACCTCTCTTCTATCATTCATTACCTGAATGACCCAGACTTTGACCTTTCAAGGTCACTCAAGGTCAAATCTATTGGTGCCATTAGACTCCGCATATATGGTTTCCTATGGATGTTTAATTGTAACATAGGGTCTAACTAGGCTCCTTTACAAGATATAAGGGTCAGAAATCTGGGTGACCTTAAATTTGACCTTTCAAGGTCACTAAAGGTTAAATGTTAAAATGTCATTGGATGCCCCATATATGGTATCCTATTAAATTTAATAGTAACATGTCCTAACTAGGCTCTTTACGAGATATAAGGCTTTGAAATCTTGGTGGCCTTGAGTTTGCCCATTCAAGGGCAAATATGAAGGTGCCATTGGACTCCCCATATATTGTTTCTTTCCTATTAATGTTTAACGGTAACATAGGGCCTAAGTAGGCTATTTTACGAGATATAAGACTTCAACATCTTAGTGATCTTGACTTTG